>Ga0208450_1000097_pt1 | contig 64007 bp, 52 predicted proteins | sample MalvireepMed_908_FD_184249 | JGI IMG/M metagenome (GOLD analysis project Ga0208450, IMG submission 184249) | Marine viral communities from the Global Malaspina Expedition - Malaspina viral metaG DeepMed_908 (SPAdes) (version 2) | ecosystem: Environmental > Aquatic > Marine > Oceanic | place... | reverse complement strand
GGGTAACCGTCGCCAGGGTTCGAATCCCTGTCTCTCCGCAACTTTTTTAAGAAAACACCTCGGGGTGTAGCGTAGCCCGGTCATCGCGCCTGCTTTGGGAGCAGGAGGTCGCAGGTTCGAATCCTGCCACCCCGACGAACCACTTGAAAGTGGTAATCAAAAACCTGTTAGTTAAAAACTAACAGGTTTTTTTGTTTTAAGGTAGATCTGATCTATTCTACTTTTAAACCTGCAGTTAAGTCATTTAAAACTATATGGATTTTCTACCAAAGCTTTATTTCTTTAAGAGAAAAAAAAGTGAATAGCGAGGCGCTCACAAACTGTCTTTCCAGAGACCGTTTGAAAAGGTCTTGAGAATAGTCTATATTGAGAGTTTTAAAGCAAAAAATTTTTTGTCTGTAAAGTTAACTTTAAGAAAAAGTATTTTATTGGATGTTATCCTAATTGTATTAAGCAGAAGTTTTGACATATAGCACCGACATAGATAAAAGCCGAAAACGTTTTGTAAATCAATGTCTAGTATACAAAACGCCATGTTTTTATTAAATTTTTCCAGCCCTAACGATGAACCACAAATTAGAATTACAATTTCAAACGTGTTCCAACCAATCTAAAAATCTATTGGTGTGTCTTCACGGTAATTCTGTAGACTCCAATTATTTTTCAGCATTATTAGAAGGTGTCGCCGGCTGGAGGGTGGTAGCGCCTGATTTTATAGGACACGGAGAAAGCCCTAAGCTAGAATCTGAAGATTATAATTATGAGAATTTTGTACAGTGTTTGGTTCAATTCATCAATCAATTTTCATACGACCGACTAGTGATAGTTGGGCATTCTATGGGAGGAAATCTGGCTATTGAATTGATGAACGTTCTTCAGATAAATGGTTTATTGCTAATGGCATCCCTTCCTGTTTCATACCCCAGTAAGTTTTCTCCTTATTTAAAAATACCCGACTTTAAATTATCTGAGCATCAACAAGAAAATAAAATTCTTGCTAAGAGATATCTTTCTCAGCTTGCAACAGATCAATCTTCGATAAGTTATTTGACTCAGGCTTTCTTAAAAACCGACCCTGTTTTTCGCGATCGATTGCTCGAAGAATTTGGAGCCATGAAATTCTCTGACCAGTTAGAACTATTAAAGCAGAATAATACAACTTATGTGGGTTATTTAATGGGGCTTGAGGATGCGGCAATAAATAGGGAATATCTGGATCAATTGGATAAGGAGGAGATTTTTGATTTTTTTGACGTAATTCCGAATTGCGGACATTACAGCTTCATAGAAGCGCCTCTGGAAAACAAAAAGTTTGTTTTAAAATTTATTGAACGCGTTTAATGAGTAAAAATGACATGGAAACGTTTTTAAATCAGCAGGCTGAAAAGCTGAAAAATTTAGAAGCCATACCACAAAAACTCGATGGTCTAGAAAGTTACCCCTTATCGGCTTCTCAGTGCCTTTATATTCACAATTTTCAAATGAAGTCTATTAGTTTTCAAAAAGGCGTGTCGGAGTTTTTAGGCTATTCACAAGATGAATTCAATTCACAACTCGTCAATAGTTTTTTTCACCCACAAGATAAAGCTATAGTATCTCGACTCATTCAAGCCTCTGTGAGTTATGCCATAGAAAATAAATTTTCTCAAGACGCACACCTTTCTTTGACCTATAGAATACGAAAAAAGAATGGGGAGTATATCAAAATTCTACGGCAGTCAAAAGTATTTGAAGCGGATAAAGACGGGCATTTGGTAAGCAATTTTTCGCTGTTGACCGATATCTCGTATATGGATACCTCCAATTGCGTAGAATGGAATTTTGATGCCAACTATTTAGATCAGGCGGCTTTCAAAAGATATGTAGGGCATCAATATGAAAACTTTTTTTCAGCCCGGCAATTTGAAGTGATAAAGGGAATTACTGAAGGACTCAATAGTAAAGAAATCGCAGATTTACTTTTTATTAGTAGGCATACTGTGGATACGCATCGCAAGAATATTCTTAAAAAAGCCAGGTGTAAGAATTCAGTTGAGCTTATTTCGTTTTGTAAAAAGAATGGGTTAATTTAAAAGGTTGGTATAAAGATTCTGAGCCTAAAATGTATGTTTCTAAAGGCATAGGAACAAGTATTTTGCCAATACGCTTTGGGGCCAGAGCAGAAATGGTAGAAATAGAAATTTAAAGACTTAAAAAACGAGGGTTACTATGAAAAACATACTTTCAATTCTAATTTTGATATTGGGGGTGTCGCTTATGGCACAACGCCCTCAGCAAAGCGAATGGACCGCCAGCTGGATCACATTAGATAAAGAAAATGCAGCGTCTGCAGGGCAATACTTATTTAGAAAAAGCATTGCTCTTAAAGCAGTACCCGAGACATTTAATATTCGTATTTCGGCAGATAATAGGTACAAGCTTTTTGTGAATGAAACCTTGGTTTCTACAGGTCCTAATTGGGGAGATATTAAGCATTACAACTATCTCAAGCTCGATCTGGCACCTTATCTGAAATCAGGCCAAAACAGCATTGCGGTACAAGTGTGGAATGAAGACGAATTGAGACCGGTAGCGCAGTTTTCTTATAAAACCGCGCTTATCATACAGGGGATGGAAGCGTCTTCTCAGGTTATCAATACAGATGAAAGTTGGAAGGTGCTAAAAGACACAAGCTATACACCCAAAAAACAGCAAGTAGATGGTTATTATGCCGCCGGCGCCGGAGATTTTATAGATTTTAATAATGGAGTTTTCGGTTGGAAAGCGATAGGCTTTGACGATACTACGTGGGAAACTGCGGAAAAAGTTTTTGAGGCAACCGCTCAAGGTTTCGGTTTTAGACAACAGGCGGGTTGGCAGTTGGTTCCATCCATTTTACCGGATATGGAATTGAAGAAGGAACGCTTACAAAGTCTGCGCCGGGCAGAAGGAGTGCAGGTTCCTAAAACCTTTCCCCAAGAGCAAACAGCAATAACCATTCCTGCCAATACAAAAGCTACATTACTTCTAGATCAGGAACATCTTACAAATGCGTACTTAACATTGCTTTTCAGCAAAGGAAAAAATAGTGGGATCACGCTAACGTATGCTGAAAGTTTATTTGATGCCAAAGGCGTTAAGGGAAATAGAAATCGTGTAGAAGAAAAAGAAATTGAGGGAAGACGGGATAGTATTATTTCTGGAGGTCAAATGAATCAGGAATTTACGACCCTAACCTACAGAACGTATAGATACCTTCAGTTAGCTATAGAAACGCAAGACGAACCGCTAATTATTGAAGATATTTATGGCACCTTCAAAGGCTATCCTTTTGAACTGAATGCACAACTTGACACCAAGGATGAGGAGCTCGAAAAGATGATGGAGATCGGTTGGAGAACCGCCCGACTTTGTGCAGTGGATACCTATATGGATTGCCCTTACTATGAGCGTCTGCAATATGTAGGAGACACAAGAATTCAACATTTTGTTTCTTTTTATAATAGTGGTGATGATCGCTTGATCAAAAACGCCATAAACCTGCTTGATTATTCGAGACAACCTAATGGCTATACGCTTAGCCGTTATCCCGACCGACAAGATCAAGTGATTCTTACCTACGCGCTTTGGTATGTGAGTATCTTGTATGATTACATGATGTATGGTACAGATACCGATTTTATAACTGAAAAATTGATGGGTTCTAGACAGGTTTTAAACTACTTTATCACCTATCTGGATAAGGATGGATCACTGAAGAATGTTCCCGGATGGAATTATACCGATTGGGTGCCTGAGTGGAACTTTGGTGTTGCGCCAATGGCTGAGGATGGTTCTTCGGCCTTGTTAGATTTGCAAATGCTTCTTGCACTCCAATCAGGTATTGCGCTAGAAAAGGAATTGGGTAAACCTGAGTTTGTAACGCTTTATGAAACACTAGCAGCGCAATTAAAAACCACTATAAAATCAAAATATTGGGATGAAGCTTCTGGTTTATTTGCAGATACTCCAGATAAGCAAAAGTATTCGCAGCATGCCAATTCGCTAGCAATTCTAGCTGATATTGTAGATGATCCAACAAAACAAGCCATTGGAGCTAAACTACTTTCAAATGAAGATTTGGCTCCGGCATCGATCTATTTTAAATATTATCTACACCTGGCGCTCAATGCCGCCGGTTATGGAGATGATTATTTAGATTGGTTAGATATCTGGAGAAAAAACATAGATTTAGGCCTGACCACCTGGGGCGAAACATCTCAGGTAGAAACTACACGTTCTGATTGTCACGCTTGGGGAGCGAGTCCAAATATTGAGTTTTTCAGAATTATTTTAGGAATTGAAAGCGCTGCGCCAAATTTTAAAAAGGTGAAAATAGAACCTCATATTGAAGATTTTGAAACGATAGGAGGGGAGATGCCACACCCTGCAGGTATGATCAAAGTAGCTTATGATCAAAAAGGTTCAAAACTGAAAGCGACGATTACCTTGCCAAAAGGTATCACAGGAACTTTTGTATGGGATGGGAAAGTTCAGGATTTATCCTCTGGCGAAAATACCTTGAGCCTGTAAAATAGAAGGCATTGATTAGTTTCTGATCAATGCCTTATTCTTTCAAAAGTTTATTAACCTGAGCTTTATAAAAATTACCGATCGGGAGATGCTTTTCAAGCACTTGGACCCTGTTTCCTTCAATGATCTTAATATGTTTTTTGGAGACGATAAAGGATTTATGAATGCGTATAAAGTCAGCTTTAGGTACTTTTTCCATTAAGTCGGAAAGTTTTGATCTAACAAGTAGTTGATCGTTTTCAAAGATGATTTTAGCATAATTTCCGGCAGCTTCGATGTAAATGATTTCATCGAGTTTTACCTGAACATGTTTCTTATCAGCATACACAAAAATGGTTTCTTTTTGTGGTTTATTTTCAGTAGGTATATTTGATGAACGCTTTGCGTCTACCTCCAATGCTTTATTGACCGCTTTCAGAAAGCGTTCAAAACTGAAAGGTTTTAAGAGGTAGTCTGAAATTTCCAGTTCGTATCCTTCTAAAGCATATTCTTGATAAGCCGTGGTCACGATGATCTTGGGCTTTTTAGATAAACATCTTAAGAAATCAAAGCCTTTAAGTTTCGGCATATTTAGATCTAGAAATATGAGGTCAACTTGATTTGTTCTGACATATTCTAAAGCTTCCAACGCGTCGTAGCAGTGTTTTGCAAGTTTTAAATCAGGAATGAGATCACAATACTCTTTTAGAATTTGGTGAGCCATTTGCTCATCGTCAATGATTAAATAGTTGGTCATTGCATTAATTGAAGTTTGGCTTTAAAAATAGTGTCTTCTTTAGTAATACTGAATTTATGCCTTTGCGGATAGGCTAATTCTAATCTGCGTTTTAAATTCTTAAGTCCAATTCCGTAACTTTCTTCCAGTTCACTTGCGTCAAAATTGTTTCGAATTTCAAAATCGATGATATTGCCTGAAGCTTTCAGCTTAATATGAACAAAGGCATCTTCTCTCAATTTTTCCACACCGTGTTTAAACGCATTTTCAACAAAAATGATAAACAGCAGGGGCATTACTTTCAGGTTTTCATTCTTAAACTCAACGTCAAATTTAATATCCACTTTTTTATGATAACGCATTTGATTGAGTGCTATAAAATTTTCTAGGTATGTCAGCTCTTCGGTCAATTCTACCTGATGTTTTTCGCCCTCATAAATGCTATAGCGCATCAATTCTGATAATTTCAGAATAAGTCCTTTCGCCTTATCTGTGTCCTTACCAACCATTCCGTAGAGGTTATTCAGCATATTGAAAAAGAAGTGCGGATTCACCTGATTTTGTAAATGCAAAAGCTCATTGACTTTCTTTTCATTTTTAAGAATTATGAGTTCTTTCAACTGAATAACAAGCCAAATCACAACCCACAAAAGGATTAGACCATAATAGCACAAAACACCAATACTAAATGCCGTAGGATAGCCTTCAAGAAAAACTACTGAGTTTTTCCCGAGAAATAGAATTTGGTAAGTAACGATACTCAAGGGCATCAGGATCGATAAGCCTATTAGGAATTTAAGAATCCCCCATCGATTGTGTGAAAAGGTAGAAATCATACCGCAAAATACTCAGATTTTATCAAGCCTTGGCAAACTTGTGATGAATAATAGGCTTTATAGAATTATAAAATCGGTTTTGAACGGGGTAAACTCAATTTGGATAATGCTAGCCATTATTCAGACTGAAAATGAGTGTGCTGAGCACAAATTTTTCAGCAAAAGGAATCGGAAGAACACATTTGCGCTAAGCATATGTTCAACGAATTAAAAACACAATGAAAACAAGAATTTTACGCTACTTTAAGCATTTAGGCCTTACCATTTTGGTGCTACTCTTAATTTTAATACCCGTCGGAATTTCTGAAGGCGCTCAGGTAAGTTACGGTCACGACGCTACAAGTCTCAATTTTGATGGCGAAGGTCCGTATGTATTTTATAAGAATGACAGTTTGATTACGGTAAAGTACATTAGAGGAAACAAGGATGATGGTTTTGCGATAGATGAAAAGGACTTTTCTATAAATCAACCTATTTCTGCAGAAGTTTATTTTCCTTTAGATCAGACGAAATTCAATTTTACCCTTCCAGTAAGCTTTGAAACTCCGCGAAGCATTTATAAGGATGATAAGAAGATCTTAGCGATTTCTGATATTGAAAGCGGATTTAAAACTTTTCGAGATTTTCTCATCAAGAATAAAGTGATCGATAAAAACCTGAATTGGACTTTCGGTAAAAATCATCTTGTCCTGTTGGGAGATTTTGTAGATCGTGGATTTTCAACAACGCAAGTGCTCTGGTTGATATTCAAATTGGAACAGGAAGCCAAAAAGCAAGGCGGAACCGTACACTTTATATTGGGCAACCACGAATTGAAGAATATGTACGGCGACCATCAGGCGGCTTCTTTAAAATATACGTTTGTCGCTTCGATGCTTGGCAAAACACAGTCTGAACTTTACAGTAAAGACGCTGTTTTGGGCAGGTGGTTGTCCAGTAAAAATGTAATTGAATCTATAAACGGAACGCTTTTCGTGCACGGTGGTTTACATCCTGAAATCGCCGATTTGAATATGAGCATTCCGCAGATCAATGCTTTTATGCGAAAAACCTATTATGAAGCGCCTTACCCAAAAGTTGATAAGGATAAAAAAGAGCTTTTAATTTCATCCAAAACCGGTATTTGTTGGTACCGTGATTATTTTAAAGAAGATCTAAGTCAGGAAGAAGTTGAAAAACCTTTGAAGAAATTTAAAGCAAATGCTGTAGTGGTAGGGCATACGTTACACTTTAGCGTCAAGAAGTTTTTTGAAGGCAAAGTGTATGGAATCGATGTAAAACATAGCAGTGATTATCATAAAAACTGGCCAGATTATGATTCTGAAGGTTTGCTCATCACAAACGGAAACTATTATAGAGCCATGGCTGACGGAACGCTCGAAAAATTATAAAGCATGAAACTCTGGTGAAATTAAAAGCCTGCTGTTCGATTTGATCAGCAGGCTTTGATGTAAAGTAGAGGTAAAAATTACTTGTTATCGTAATATTCCTTTAGAATAAAGAATGCTTTTTTCTTTTGACCTTTTTCAGAAATCAGTCCTTTTCTGTTCCAGCCGTCTTGTACTCCACGCAGTTGACGTAGAGGAGACATGAAATCTACAAGAATCCACGGTGTCATCCCTGCCAGACCTTCAATTTTGTCAAACATCGCAAGACTTTCTTTGTAAAGATTCTCTTGAAATTCTTCAGACCAGCGGGTGTGTTTATCGCCGTGAAAGCCTTGTAGAGCGCCACCACCAAACTCACTTACGATAATGGGTTTCTTCATTCCTGTAGTAAACGATTTGGTGCGACTTTCTTCAGGTAGGCCGCCGTACCATCCTAAATATTCATTGATGCTTATGATGTCTAGTTTTTCGATCAAAGGATCGTTGTAGGTGTATACGCTATCAGGATGACCGTCTATTTCTTGGTCCTTTTTAACAGCGGCAGAAATCAAACGCGTGCTGTCTTTGCTGCGGATGTAATCTGCAAGATTTGATAAAAAGTTGTTACGGTCTTTACCGGGCGCCGTCTCATTGGCAATCGACCAAATGATAGAACTAGCACGATTATAATCGCGATTTATGAGTTCGTCATATTGTGACTTGGCTTTTTCCAAAACTTCAGGATTTCCCCACTGAATTCCCCAATACAAGGGTAATTCTTCCCAAAGTAGAATCCCTTTTTTATCCGCCAGACGCACCAGTTTTTCTTGATGTGGATAATGTGCCAAACGAATAAAGTTACAACCTAATTCTTCGGCCCAATTCAAGACAAGCTCTGCATCTTCAACGGTGTTTGCACGGTCTTTTCTAAACGGATTCTCATCGTGCAGGCAGATTCCTTTTAAGAAAACCGGCTTCCCGTTTAACAGAATTTCACGTCCTCTGGTTTCAATAGTTCTAAAGCCAACAGCATCTTTTACGCTGCTTGAACCTGCGCTGATGTGAACATCATACAATTTGGGATTACCAGGTTCCCACAAACTGAGGTTTTTTACAGAAAAACTAAATGTTGTTGGGCCTTCCTGATTTGTGCTGAAGGTTTCTTCAACTTTCAGCTCAGGAATTTTTACACTGATTTCCTGCGGAATTTGAGGGCCGTCAAAAAAGACAGAACCCTTGATCGTTTTGTTTTTCTTATAAAGACTGCTTTTGTCAAGTGCGATAAAAAAGTTGTTGATGAACGTTTTCTCGGTCTCTATGAGTTTGACGTCACGTGTGATTCCGCCGTGGTTAAACCAGTCGGTAACCACTGAAGGAATATAATCTGCGCGTCTCCCGCTGTTTACACCAATGATGAGGTAATTGTTTTTTTCCTTAAGTAGATCGGTGATCTCATAAGAGAACGGAGTGAAACCGCCTTCGTGCTCACCTAGTACCTTCCCGTTAAAGGTAACTTTGGTCTTGTAATTGGCAGCACCTACATTCACAAAATAGCGCTTGTTGGCGTCTATGTTTGCTTTGTCAAAGGTTTTGCGATACCAAACAATACCTTCAAAGTATTTCAATTCGGGTTTCTGGGTGTTGAAACTTCCCGGTACGTATAAGGTTTCGGCGGTATCAAAACTATATTCTACACGATCGGTTTTTTCTGTAGCTTCTTTATTTTGATACACGGCTGCGCCCCCCATACCGCCGGTTTTGTAAGGGTCAAGAACGTACTCCCATTTTCCGTTGAGGTTGGTATATTTACGGTTAACGGTGTTATTGATAAAAAGATCTTGCCCGTGCGCATAAAAAATAGATTGGCTAAGGACGAGACAAAGGATAAAAAGTTTGATATAGCGTTTCATCTTGAATTTTGATTTGAAGTGTAAAATATACACTATTTTGCAAAATTCAGATTTTAATTTACTATTTATTGAAAAGAGCGTCGTTTTAGACGCTCTTTTTGATTTTATAATAACGTGCTGGGACAGACGTATTGAGAGGTTTTGACTTGAGTTTCTTTGATACTTTTAAAACCACCTAAGACATCTGCAAAACTTTCATAACCGCGTTGTTTGAGCATAGATGCGGCAATCATACTGCGATAGCCACCACCACAAAACAAAATAAAGGAGCGGTCTTTAGGTATTTCTGCCAGACGCTCGCTGAGCTGGTTAAGCGGAATGTTGATACTGCCTTCTACGTGTTCTGCATCAAATTCACTTTTTTTACGCACATCAATAAACAGTAGGCGATTTTCATTATACATACGTTCAAAGGCTTCGCAAGAAATACGTTCGATAGAATCGATCTCTTTTTCTGTATTATTCCAGCTTGTAAAACCACCTTTTAAATAACCTATGACGTGATCATAACCTACTCGGGCTAACCGTGTGATGGCCTCTTCCTGCTTGCCTTCTTCTGTAACCAATAGAATTTCCTGATCAATATCGGTGATGAGTTCGCCTACCCAAGGAGCATAGTTTCCATCAAGCCCAATATTGATGCTGTTCGGGATAAATGCTTTGGCAAAATCATTTGCATTTCTCGTGTCTAAGATAAGCGCTTGTGAGACATTAGCAACAGCTTCAAATTCATCAGGAGTAAGCGGGTTTTCGGCATTGTGTTTCACCTTATCAAAACTCTCGTAACCCTGAATATTCATCAGCACATTTTTAAGAAAATATCCCGGAGGTGTTGTAAGTCCGTCAAGCAATTCTTTTATGAATTCGTCTTTTGACATATCGGCACGCAGTGCATAATTGGTCTTTTTCTGGTTGCCTAAGGTGTCTGTAGTTTCCTTACTCATTTTTTTACCACAAGCCGATCCTGCTCCGTGATTAGGATAAACGATTAGCGTGTCGCTGAGCGGCATAATTTTGTTGCGTAAAGAGTCGTATAAATGGCCCGCGAGCTTTTCTTCGGTCAATTCTGAAACCACGTGCTGCGCAAGGTCTGGTCTACCCACATCTCCTATAAAAAGAGTGTCGCCGGTAATGATCCCGTGTTCTTTTCCGGCTTCATCAATAAGAAGGTATGTGGTACTTTCCATCGTGTGCCCAGGAGTGTGAATCACTTTTACCTGATAATCACCAATCGAAAAAACCTGACCATCTTGAGCTGTTATCGCTTCATAGTTAGGTTTGGCGCCGGGACCAAAAACAATTTGTGCTCCGGTTTTTTGATGCAGGTCCAGATGACCACTCACAAAATCTGCGTGAAAGTGCGTTTCAAAAACATACTTGATTTGCGCGTGATCTTTTTCTGCACGTTTGATGTAAGGCGCAACTTCGCGTAAAGGGTCAAAAATTGCAGCTTCGCCCTTATTCTCGATATAATAGGCAGCGTGTGCAAGACATCCGGTATAAATCTGCTCAACTTTCATAATACTGAATTTTAAATGATTGTTTAAAGTTCGATTTGATTTTTAGAAGGTTGTGTAACCTGCGTTGCAAATTTTTAATTTTTATAAGCTATTTTATATGACTTAAGTCAGTGTTCTATAAAAAAAGAGAACCTGTTTAATTGATTTTTGTCAAAGGCTGTAAGATTTGAAAATCTTAAATTTGAAGTATGAGCGCAACTACAAAAAGATCGGTTTCAGAGTTTAATAATGAGTTGAAGCTAAAAGGTTTTAACGTGTTTAGAATCGAAGACGATAGTGCTTCTACTAAAATCTATAGCCGAAAGGATTTTTACAAGATCTGTCTCACTACCGGAGAGAGCGTGATCCATTATTCTGATAAAAGTTATAAAACAGACGGGAAGACCGTACTGTTTTTTGGCAATCCGCATGTGCCTTATTCCTGGGAGACTTTATCTAATAAATATGTAGGCTATACGTGTTTGTTTTCTGATGAATTCTTGATGCTTTCAGAGCGTTCAGAAATGTTGCAACAGTCGCCTTTGTTCAAGTTAGATGGCACTCCGGTGCTTCAGATTGCAGATGAACAGCGGGTGTTTTTAAACTCGATGTTTGAGAATATGATCAGAGAGCAGCAGAGCGATTACAGCAATAAAGATGATGTGATGCGCAACTACATCAATTTGATCATTCACGAGGCTTTAAAATTAGAACCTTCACGCAATTTTCAACAGAATCAGGATGCCTTATCAAGACTTACTAATGTATTCTTAGAGCTTTTAGAGCGTCAATTTCCTATTGAAGGAATCGATCAGCCTTTAAAATTACGTACGGCCAAAGATTATGCAAATACGCTGGCGGTGCATGTGAATTACTTAAATCGTGCCGTAAAAAAAGTGACCGGCCATCCTACCACTTCACATATTAACGGGCGTATCATCAATGAGTCAAAGGCATTATTGCTTCACACGGACTGGAGTGTAAATGATATCGCGTATTCATTGGGTTTTGATTACCCGACTTACTTTAATAATTTCTTTAAAAAAGCAACTGGAACTAATCCGGGCTCGTATAGAAAATCAATGGTCTGATCGGACTTTTGACTTTGTCTAAAATTATAGTTTTCAAACCAAAGAAAAATAGTTGCAGTTAGGTAATTTTTGCCTAACGCTTCCTGAAAAATCAGGGCTAGCATTGTTTAACAGTAGATTATGAGGCTTGCTTGTTTTTTTAGGTTCAAATAGTTGATGTGTAATAGGTTATGTTTTTAAGCTCTTAACGGTTTTTTAAGTTTTTATAAGGTAAATTTAAGACTTAAGGATTGAAAATCTTACTTTTTGATTTGATTTTCGTTATCTCAGATGGCAGATTCAAAAGTACCTTTGTATAAGATTTCAAACCAAAAATGAAAACTAACTAAAAAAACCAAGTATGAAAATGATCAATCTAAGAAATTCCCTTTTTGCAACATCGCTTTTAAGTGTATTGCTGTTAGGAAGCTGTAAAGAAAATACGACCGCAGAAACCGAAGAAGTAGCTTCAGAAGACACGGCACAAGCAGAAACTTCAGCTTCAGAAGAAAGCGAGCTTGATTTTATCTTTCCTAAAGGAAATAAAGGACCAGACAAAAATTTTACTGGTAATGCATTCAATGTTGGTCTGGTAGCACCAGATTCTACGTACACCACCGCAGTAGGAAATGTATACTTTGAGCCGGGCGGAAGAAGCAACTGGCACACGCATCCCGGTGGGCAGATTTTGATCATAACAGATGGTGTTGGATACCACCAGATCGAAGGTCAGCCAAAAGAAATTATGAAAAAAGGAGATGTGCTAAAATGTCCACCAAATACGAGACACTGGCACGGAGCAAGTGAAGATACCGGCGTACAGCAAATGTACATTGTCCCAAATACCGAAAAAGGTATTGTAGAGTGGATGGAAGCGGTAACAGATTCGGTTTACGGCGCTTAAGAAAGGTTCTTATAATCCTACAGTTAACTTTTGTTTATCTGCTTAGTGACCCTGATGTTCATATACATTGGCGTTAAGTGAGTTGGTCGCTAAGCAGCGTAGGATTGATCTTAAAACAAGCTTAGAAAATCTGTTTTAATTGTTTAAATGGAAAAGTGTGTTGCTTTTCGGTCCAGAGATTTCTATGTCTTGCTTTAGCTTAAAGAACCTCTTTGTTCAATAAATATTCAATTAATCGTCTACAAATGAAAGAGCAAACAAATAATAATTCAAGAAGAAAATTTTTACAAAAATCGGCTGTAGCCAGTGCCGCAATGATGAGCGGTTCTTGGGCAGCCTTTTCAAATCAAAGCAATATGAGCACAGAAGAAACAGCAAACAATGTTATTCCTAACGGACCTATTAAAACCAAAGGATATGCCGCTACCGACGAATCAGGTAAGTTAAGCCCTTGGGAATTTGAAAGAAGACCTGTTGGAGATGACGATATCTTAATCGATATCAAATATGCCAGCATTTGTCACTCAGACATTCACCAAGAAAAAGGACACTGGGGAGAACAGAAATATCCACAAGTTCCTGGTCACGAGATCGTAGGTGTTGTTGCTGCTGTAGGTAAGAATGTAACCAAATTTAAAGTTGGTGATCGCGCCGGTGTTGGATGTATGGTAGATAGCTGTATGGAATGTGACAGCTGTAACGCCGGTGAGGAACACTTTTGTGATCGTGGTGAAACTAAATTCACCTATGGTGCGCCTTCTGAAGCAGAACCAACAGGAATCACACAAGGAGGATACTCTAATAAATTAGTGGTAAGAGATCACTTTGCAGTGCGCGTCCCTGATCACATCAGTTTTGAAGAAGCAGCTCCGTTGCTTTGTGCCGGGATTACAACTTATTCTCCATTAATGCGTGTGCAATTTAAAGTAGGAGATAAAGTAGGTGTTGCAGGAATTGGTGGTTTAGGACACTTGGCGGTTAAGATCGCGGTTTCTAAAGGAGCTAAAGTTTATGCCTTTACGACTTCAGAAGATAAAGTAGAAGATATCAAATCTTGGGGTGTTGAAGAAGTAATAGTGGTGGATGATGAGTTCAAAAACATGGGAGCTTATAACAAGACGCTTGACTATATGATCTCTACGATTCCATATCAGTTCAATGTGACTCCTTACGTTATGTGCTTAAAACCCGGTGGAACCTTCACTTTTGTTGGGATGCCAGAAAAGTCAGAAATTACTTTAAACAACCTGATGTTAGCATTCGCACGTGTGAATTTTAATTCTTCATTAATTGGTGGAATTCCAGAAACTCAGGAAGTTGTAAATTACTGTGCAGATAACGGTATTAGACCTTCGATAGAGATCATTAATGCAGAAGAGATCAACGAGGCTTGGGATAAAGTGGTGAACAAAGAAGCAAGATACCGTTATGTGATCGACGCGGCTACTTTCTAAAAGCTTAAATGAAAAGAAAAATAAATTATTATGGATATTACGAAGAATAAAAACATCGATTCTGTAAAAGGACCAGAAGATTATTTTACCGGAAGCGTAAGATTAGATCCTTTATACGGGCAAAAAGAGAACATTACAAAAGGAGCCGGAGCATTGGTAACTTTTGAAGCCGGAGCAAGAACTGCGTGGCATACGCATCCTGCCGGTCAAACCTTAATCATCACTTCTGGAGCCGGTTGGGTACAACGTGAAGGTGGCCCAATCGAAGAAGTTGGTCCTGGTGATGTGGTTTGGTTTCCACCAGAAGAAAAACACTGGCACGGTGCTTCTGCGAATAAAGCAATGAGTCATATTGCGATTCAGGAAGAGAAAGACGGTAAAGTGGTAGACTGGTTAGAAAAAGTTTCAGACGAACAATACCAAAAGTAATTTTAAACAGCTGCCTCGGGAAATTTCTCGAGGTAGTTTTTTTTGATGTTATTCTGAATTCAACCAAAACTTCCGAAGAAAAAAATTCTCGGAAAAACTTCAAATCTCGACTTCAATTTAGAAGTGAGTAAAAATCCAAAATCAACAAAATATGTTCAATTTTAAAGATAAAGTAGCCATTGTAACCGGTGCCGCTAGCGGTATGGGTCTTGCAGCAGCCAAAGCCTATGCAAAAGCAGGCGCTGCAGTTGGCTTAGTAGATATTAACGATACCACAAAAATAGCAGAAGAGATTGAAGCAGATGGTGGTAAAGCCATCGCAATCAAATGTGATGTAAGCGACGAACAAAGCGCTAAAGAAGCAGTGAAGCAGGTGGTCGACAAATTTGGTCGTTTAGACTTTGCATTTAACAACGCAGGGATTCAAAACGACGCCAAAGATATTGTTGAGGTAAGCGGCGAAGAATACGATCGTACCTTAAACATCAACCTAAAAGGAGTTTGGAATTTTATGAAATACGAGCTCGAGCAAATGGGGAAACAAGAAAGTGGTGCTATCGTAAACAATTCTTCTTTAGGAGGTCTTGTGGGAGTTGCCGGTCGTGGTGCATATCACGCGGCAAAGCACGGTATTCTTGGACTTACAAAAAGTACAGCTTTAGAATATGCCGATAAAGGAATTAGAATCAATTCTATTTGTCCTGGGATTATTGAAACTCCAATGGTAACCGAAATGTTAGACCGCGAGCCAGATGCAATGGATTATTTAATTGAAGCGGTTCCTGCAAAACGTTTAGGTAAAGCTGAAGAAATTGCAGATGTAGCAATGTGGCTTTCTAGCGAGTATTCAAGCTATGTTACCGGGCAGGCAATTCCGGTAGATGGTGGTTATACCTCTAAATAAGAAGCTGAAATTGTATAAATTCAGAAGTAATTTTTTCTGAATTAAAAATCTAAGAAATGCTGGTATTTATAAACTGCCGGCATTTCTTATCAAACAAAAACAAACTAAGATTCGATAAATAATGAGTGCAACTAAGAAAAATATTTTCGAGCGATTACTGGCAAATGAAGTGATCCCAATGGACGATCCCGATTATGGTGATGTTCGTGTAGCAGTTGAAGAAACAATGGGACTCAACCTAAAACTGAATAATGCTGAAGGTTTAGATGAAGTACGGAAATATCTGGGAGAGATCATTGGTACTGAAGTCGACGAAACCACCACGTTGTTCACTCCGTTTTATACCAACGTCGGCAGGCACATCAAATTGGGTAAAAACGTATTTATCAATCACGCGTGTAGTTTTCTGGATTTAGGCGGAATTGAAATTGAAGACAATGTAATGATTGGTCCGCGTGTGAATATTTCTTCGGAAAATCACCCTACAGAAATCGGAAAACGAAACACGATGGTTCCGCAGAAAGTGACCATTAAAAAAGGAGCTTGGTTAGGCGCAAATGTAACTGTGTTACCTGGAGTAACCATTGGAGAAAATTCAGTAGTGGCAGCCGGAGCTTTGGTCAATAAAGATGTAGAACCTAACAGCGTTTATGCGGGAATTCCTGCCAAAAAGATTAAAGAATTATAAAATTTAGAACGATGAGTTTAACAACAGAAGAAATAAAAACGATCGCAGCAGAGAACGATTTTCATATCGCACCTTTTCGTGCCGATGGGAAAACCTACGGAACCCTAACCTGGATCTGGTCTGTTGAGGTTGAAGGTGAATTTTTTGTACGAGCATATAACGGTACAAGCTCACGCTGGTATCAATCCGCCTTTAGCCAAAAAGCCGGAAAAATAAAAGCTGCAGGCATCGAAAAAGATGTAGAGTTTGAACCGATTAAAGGTGAAGAGATCAATGATAAAATCGATGAAGCCTATCGCGCAAAATACAGCAGCAGTCCGTATTTAGGATCAATGATCAGCGATCGCGCAAAGGCGGCGACAGTTCAGGTGAAATAATTATAAAAGCGGAGTTCTAATACAACTTCAAAAATTTTGATTATTAGTTTTCGAAGCCTCATTGATCGTTTTCAATGAGGTTTTGTTTTTCATAGGTTAAAAGTTTTATGAAAAATTATAAAAATCAAATATCAGAAAGGTGTTTAAATTTATAAAAACACTTGGTTTTCTTAAAGTTTAGTTAAGCTAATTCAGTTTTTAAGTCGCTGTAAATCAGCAATTAGTTAAAAACAGTTAAATTAAAGGGATGTTTGATTTCCATAGTTTTCAGTTTGAAAAGCTTAAGTTTAAGAGAGTGATTCTTGTTAAATTTGAATAGTGAAATCAAAATAAAAAATGAGTCAGGATCAGCAAAAATCAACTGAAGTAATTCTTAAAGTAGGAACTAAAGAATTTAAAGCAAAATTCAACAATTCTACTACTGCGAAAGACGTACTTTCAAAATTGCCTTATACGGTAAATCTAGATCAGTACGAATTTGATTACTGTGGAATTATTCCTGCTCCATTGGCTTTTGATGAAGTTGATAAACACAACGGTTGGACCAATGGTGACATTTGCTTAGCTGATAATTACTTTACGATTTTGTATGCTGGTGAAGAACAATCGGCTTCGCACATCGGATTAATTAAAATTGGTGAAGTAGAAGACATAAATCAGCTTTCAGAAATCGCAGCATTAGGAAACAGCATTCAATTAACAGTTACTTCAGCATAAGATTATAAAATGAAAAAATACATCACATATCTTGGTTTATTGACCGCTCTAATTTTTACGAGCTGTAAAACTTCAGACGGTTCTTCAGAAGCTATTACTGAAAACACTTCCGAAGAAAACGAAGTGGTGAATACCGAATTTCAGTTTAACCGAATTCCGGAAGAAGAAAAAACAGCCATAGAAAACGGAGCAATGCTTCAGCTTTTTAGCTATTCAACTAAAGACGCAGCAGGAAACGAAATTGAAAAAGAGGCTCACGTTTACGTTCCGGCAGGATATGATGATGCTAAGCAGTATGATATTGCGTATGTGATGCACGGCGGTGGAGGTGATAATTCCATTCTAATTGGTACACCAGAAAATCCAACGCTTTTAAAGTACGCAATCGATCATCAGATTGAAAATGGTGCTTTAGAACCAATGCTTTTGGTGTTTCCGTCATTTTATCCAAACGGTCCTGACGGAGTGGAAATGGATCAAGTGGGAGAATTGACGCATCAATTTCAAACTGAATTAAAAAATGATTTGATTCCGGCGGTCGAAAGTACGTATTCAACGTATGCAAATAGTACGAGCGCAACCGACTTAACCGCTTCGAGAGATCATCGATTATTTACTGGTTTTTCAATGGGAAGTGTCACGACTTGGTACGCTTTTGCTGAAAATCTAGACTATTTTAAATATTTCGCACCGGTCAGTGGTGATTGCTGGTCGTTACAAATGATGGGCGGCGCGAAGCAACCCGATGAAACGGCCAAATATCTGGGAGATGCGGTTGAGCAGCAAAACTATTCCGCAGAAGATTTTTACGTATTTGCAGCAACCGGAACCAAAGATATTGCTTACGAAAATTTGAGTCCGCAAATCGCTTCTATGCGCAATTTGGAGGTTTTTAATTATGGTTTAGATCGCGAAGAAAACAACCTGTATTATTTAGAAATTGAAGATGCCGTACACACTAACGAATGGTATTTTGAATATGTGTATAACATTTTACCCTTCTTTTTCGGTAAATAATGCAAGGTTTAAAAACATATCGAATAGTATCGATTTTGGTCGTTTTGATCGGGTTTTTTACAAGTCCGGTTTTGGCTCAAGATCAACAAGAAAATAATAAGAAAATGAGATTAAAAATAACGATAGGAGATACCCAGTTGATGGCAACGTTGTATGACAATGCCACAGCAAAAGATCTTATTGCGCAGTTGCCGTTAACGGTAGAAATGGAAGATTATGCGAGTAACGAAAAGATTTTTTACCCAAAGCTAAAGCTTTCTACGCAAGATGCTCCGGCGGGTTACGATCCTTCAGCAGGCGATATCACATATTACTCGCCTTGGGGCGATATCGCGATCTTCTACAAAGATTTTAAATATAGCAGCGGATTGGTGAGCGTTGGTAAGATCGACGAAGCAGACGTAAAACATCTAAAATTCTCCGGAAATAAAGAAGCCAAATTTGAATTGGTAAAAGAATAATTTCCGCAGAAAAAAATTGAAAAGAAGAAGACAATGCCACATATACATTTAAAAATAGCAGCGGGACAATCGGAAGAGAACAAGCAAAAACTAGTCGATTTGTTTACCAAAGTAATTACTGAAAATACCGAGAATCCCGACGAAGCGGTTTCGGTAGCGATCGAAGATATTCCGAAAGAAGATTGGAAAGATGCGGTTCGGTTTACGATAAAGAGATCAAACCCAATATCGAATCGCTCTACAAAAAGCCGGGTTATTCATTTGATGAATAGGCAGTACTAAAAATAAGTTTAACCAAAAAAGAAGATTATGATTTTAGAAGAAAAATTCACTTTAAATAACGGAGTAGCAATACCAAAATTAGCTTTAGGAACTTGGATGGTCGATAACGACGATGTGAGTGAAGCTGTACAAGAAGCTATAAAATTAGGTTACCGCCATATCGATACTGCGCAAGCCTATCAAAATGAAGAAGGTGTTGGTAAAGGAATAAACGCAAGCGGAATCGACCGTAAAGAATTATTTATTACCACCAAATTGGCTGCTGAAGAAAAGACTTATGACGACGCTAAAAAAGCGATCAACGAGTCGTTCAAAAAATTAGATGTAGATTATATCGATCTAATGATCATTCACAGTCCGCAACCTTGGAATGATTTCCGTGACGGGAATTACGACGAAGGAAACTTAGAAGCCTGGAAAGCTTTAGAAGAATTTTACGAAGCAGGAAAAATCAAAGCGATCGGATTGTCAAATTTCGAGCAGTCTGATATCGAAAACATTTTAAACAACGGTCACGTAAAACCAGCGGTAAACCAGATTTTGGTTCATATTGGTAAAACGCCAAGCGAATTAATCGAGTTTGCTCAGAAAAACGACATTTTAACCGAAGGATATTCTCCGCTTGGTCACGGTGTGTTAATGGATCACGAAACCGTGAAAGAAATGGCAGACAAGTATAACGTAAGCGTTGCGCAGTTAGCGATTCGTTACAGCTTGCAATTAGGCGTGTTGCCATTGCCAAAAACCACAAAATCGAAGCATATGTTAAACAACGCAGATGTAGATTTTGAGATTTCTGAAGAAGATATGACTACATTGAAAAATGTTGAAGAGATCAAAGATTACGGCGATGCAAATCAAATGCCTGTATTTCAATAAGACTGAAGTTTAATAAACTTTGAAACTAAACCTCTCCGGAGCTCATTTTATAGGATTACGGAGAGGTTTTTTTATGCTGAAAATTATTCAGCTGCTGAAATAGATAATTTCTGATAAATGAAAAACAACACAGAACATAAGGCTGTAGAAGATCGCGATGCAATTATCAAAAAGTTGAGAGATCAAGAAAGCGTTTCGATGAGCGATCCCGATATGCCGAGATTGGCTGAAGTGGCGAGCGAAGCCTTTAAAGTTTTAAAAGACTTCAACCTAGAAAATGATCTTGAAAAAGCCAGAGCGCTTTTTGGCGAATTGATCGGGAAAGAATTAGACGAAACAACTACGGTTTATCCGCCATTTTATACCAATTACGGTAAGAATATTTCTTTAGGAAAAGGCGTGTTCATCAATCACGATTGCTCGATGCTCGACTTAGGCGAAATCGAAATAGAAGATGAAGTAATGATCGGCCCACGAGTGAGTATTACTTCAGAAAATCATCCCATTTCACCGAAGGAGCGCAAAACTTTGGTTCCGGGAAAAGTGACGATCAAGAAAAATGCGTGGATCGGTTCTAACGTAAATATTTTACCGGGCGTAACTATCGGTGAACATTCGGTGGTGGCTGCAGGAGCGGTGGTGACCAAAGATGTGCCGCCACGAACATTAGTCGGCGGTATTCCAGCGAAGGAATTGAAAAAATTAGAAGATTAATTCAACCAAAATCAGCTTTTTATGTTTCAAAAAGATGCCTTCAAAATCACCAATATCGGCTTATTAATAATGCTGTTTTTTATAAGTTGCAAACAGGAAACTTCAACAACTCAAACCGAAGAAAATAAGAAACAGCCGACGGTAAATGTTGAAGAAATTCAGCAAGGAACCTTAGCTTCTGCAGAAAATAATACAGGTAATGTTTGGGTAAAACCACACGTGATGCAAGATTCGATCTACGATATGATGCTGGTAACCGAAGCTTTTGAACCCGGAGCAAGAACCTATTGGCATATTCATCCTGCGGGTGAAATTTTGGTCGTGACCAAAGGCGAAGGTTATCATCAAATTAAAGGACAAGAGCTTGAAAAAAATAAAAAAGGCGACGTGATTAAATGCCCACCCGGAGTTTCACATTGGCACGGCGCGGTAAAAAATAATGTAATGAGTCACCTGGTTATCCTACCAAATATAGCAGAAGGCGGCGCCATTTGGCAAGACGAAGTAGCGTTTTAAGAAGAAAAATAGGTTGGTTGAACTTCAAAAGGAGGGAATAACAGGTTTATTTCCTTCTTTTGTTTTTCCTCGATAATCGAGTTTTAGGTTTTGCGCCTGTGCTGTCTTCTTATACTTTTTATTTGTTATTTGAAATTGGTCTACTTTTTAATTCAGTAGTAATTGTTAGGAAAAATTTCAGCGTAGAATGTGGAGCTAGGAATTAGCGCAGCGGTTTTCCTAGCGCAGGCAGGAATTTTTTCTCTACAATTCAAGGAATTAAAAATAAACCTAGACTTTTTTGTTACTTTTTTTGGTAATGAAAAAAAGTAAGGAGTTAACTAAAAGTACTTATGATTGAGGTTTGTATAAATTAAAATTATGTCAAAAATATTTATCACAGGATCCACCGATGGTTTAGGTTTACTCGCGGCAAAAGTTTTTGGTAGCAAAAGATCACGAAGTTTTTGTTCACGCCAGAAATGAAAAACGAGCGAAAGATCTAAAAGCTGAATTACCCAATGCTTCAGCAGTTTTGATCGCCGATTTAGCGAATATAGATGAAGTAAAGCAGTTGGCAAGCGAACTCAATAGCTTCGGAAGGTTTGAAGCGATCATTCATAATGCAGGAATTTCTTCCGGAGAGTTATTCGACGTAAATGTCTTGGCTCCTTATATGTTAACTGCGGAAATTGAAACTCCAAATCGGTTGATTTATTTGAGTTCAAGTATGCACAAGGGAGGAAGTATGCTGAAAAATGAAGCTGAAATAGCGAAGATCAGTTATTCAGATTCTAAGTTTCTGCTCACGCTTTTAATGGATTATGTTGCTAAAATTTATCCTGAAACTTATGTAAATGCGTTAGATCCCGGTTGGGTTCCTACAAAAATGGGAGGGCAATCCGCTCCCGATGATTTGCAAAAAGGTTACGAAACGCAACTTTGGCTGGCAACGAGTGAAGAAGATGCAGCAAAAGTTTCTGGGAAATATTTTTTCCATCAGCAACAACAAATACCACATTCAGAAATAACGAATACCGACTTTCAGCAAAAATTAATTGCTATTTGCAAAAATCGAAGCGACGTTGAATTGACGAAATCAATATAAAAACAGCATTTTAAACCCCTAATTGAAAAACACCCCAACCACAGCAAACGATACTAACGAAGTAGGAAAACTTTATTTTATAAGTGTTTTAGGCGCATTGATGGCGTTCACCTCACTTTCTACAGATATCTATTTACCGGCGTTGCCACAAATGCATAAGGATCTGCAAGGCGATGTAGAATTAACCATCTCCGGATTTTTGATTGGTTTTGCATTGGCGCAGATCATTTGGGGACCCATAAACGACCGAATCGGGAGAAAAAAGCCGTTGAGAATCGGACTCATTTTATTCATTATCGGTTCGATAGGTTGTGCATTTTCAGAAACTATTTTTCAGATCGTTACGGCTCGGGTGGTGCAAGCCTTTGGTGCTTGCGTGGGGCCAATGTTGTCGCGAGCGATGATTCGTGATCGTTACGATCGAACGCAGGCAGCCGAGATGCTTTCAACCTTAATGGTGGTGATGGCGATCGCTCCCATTGCTGGTCCATTGCTGGGTGGTCAGATTATAAAATTCAGTACCTGGCCGGTGGTTTTTTGGGTATTGGCAGCATTTGGCGCGGTGATGTTTATTGCGATTCAGCGTTTGCCGGAAACCCTTCCGCCAGAAAAACAAGCCAAAACTTCGCTGTTGGAAACCTTTAAAAAGTACGGCCGACTTTTTAAGAATTCAGATTTTATGGTTTATACGCTTTGCGTGACCTTTTTCTATATGGGTGTTTACGCCTTTGTTACGGGTTCGCCCGCGGTTTATATCACGTATTTTGATGTGGAACCGGAATATTATGGTTGGTTGTTTGCGATCAACATTTTAGGTCTTATGGGCTTTAGTATCGCGAACAGAATTTGGGTGCGCAAATATTCGCTGGATAATTTGCTGAAGATCGCAACTTCGGTAGCAATGCTGGCGGGAATCGCTTTAGCACTGTTGGTCAAGTTTGAGATTGGCGGAATTTATGCCGTGATAGGCACGGTATTCTTTTTCTTTTCGATGAACGGAATAATCGCCGCCTGTACCAATGCCGCCGCGCTCGATAAAGCACCAGAAATGTTAGGAGCCGCCGCTGCGCTTTTAGGAGCTTTTCAGTATGGGAGTGGCGTGTTGTCTTCGGTTTTGCTGGCTTTGTTTGGAGAAGATAATGGTTCACCGGTAACGATGGCTTACATCATGGCTTTTTTCGCGACAGCTTCCACAGTTGTGATTTTTGCAAGAACAAGCCTAAAAAGCAGCAAAGTTTAAGAGCCTTTTAAAACAGGTTCTCTGAAAGAAAAATTAACTTGAAAATAAACGAAAAAGAAAGATTGATATGAAAGTTTTAATTATTGGAGCACACGGAAAAGTTGGCCAACGAATTTCCAAAGCGATGCGTGCTGCAGAAGATGTTGAACCTACGGCGTTCATTAGAAAAGAGGAGCAAAAGCCACTTTTTGAAGAAATGGGCGTTGATACGGTTATAGAAAGTTTAGAAAATACGCCTGAAGCTATTGGCGACGTGATCAAAAACTACGATGCTGTAGTATTTACTGCAGGATCTGGCGGAAAAACCGGTCACGATAAAACAATGGAAATTGATTTAGACGGCGCGATCAAGTCGATCAATCAGGCTGAAAAACACGGCGTAAAGCGTTTTGTAATGGTAGGCGCTTCGCATAGCGACGATCGCTCGTACTGGGGAAAAGTAGACGGAATGAAACCGTATTACACCGCAAAACATTATGCTGATCTCGAGCTGAAAAGAAGTTCGTTAGATTATACGATTTTGCGTCCCGTTCTTTTAACCGATGATGATGAAGCCGGAAAGGTTTTAATGACCGAAAACCCGGATGAAGTAGGATCTGAAATTCCACGACAGGCAGTGGCAGAAACAGTTTTAGCCGTACTAAAAGATCCAAAAACCTACGGAAAAGTGATCGAGATGAGTAAAGGTGAAGACACGATCGCCGATGCGCTTGCGAAAGTATGCTAGTAAAAGACTAAAATAATAGATTTTAAAGTCCGTTGAAAGCTTTTTTATAAAGTCTAAACGGACTTTTTTTATATTTTCCTTCAAAAGTTTTTACATATCTAAATATATCGATATGTTTGCATTATGAACGCAAAGAAGTTTATAGAAATTAGTAAGTGCCTTTCTAATAAAACAAGATTAGATATTTTGGAATGGTTGAAAGATCCTGAGGGAAATTTTCCTCCAAATACAACCGCTATGCCCAATAGCGAAGGTGTTTGTGTGACGTACATTCACGAAAAAACAGGATTATCACAATCAACAGTTTCAACGTATCTCAGCAATATGTCTCGATGTGAATTGTTAGAAATGAAACGTGTTGGAAAATGGACCTATTTTAAAAGAAATGAAGCAGTGATTAAGGCATTCAGTACATATTTACTCGATAATCGAGATTAAACGCTATGATATTTATAGCTATCCAGATGTCTCAAAATAAATATTGTTTCAAATAAATGCTTCCCTAGTCTGAAATTGTCGGCATAGAGGCTTGTCTTGAGCTAGTTAAGTTAAAAATTCGAAACAATACATCTATATATAGCGATATATGAAATTGAATAATTGATATGAAAGAGAAAAATTTAAAGTATCCACAAGGTCTGGCAGATCACGCGATTTACACAAAGCTATTTCAGCCAAATAAATTGAGTTTTGGGCTTATTGCGCCGATGCGGGGATATCCCAATTCACCTTTTCCCGATATGAGCAATCATATAGAAATTGTAAAGCAAGCAGATCGTGTAGGAATAGATATGGTTTGGTTACGTGATGTTCCTTTTTATGACCCCAATTTTGGTGATACAGGGCAAATCTATGATCCAATGGTTTATGCAGGTTGGCTTGCTGGGCAAACTTCAACTATTGCGATTGGTACAGCCGGTATCGTTCTACCTTTAAGGGATCCTGCAATTTTAGCAAAGCAGGCCTTATCTATAGATCAACTTACCGGAGGTCGATTTATTTTAGGATTAGCAGGTGGCGATCGCTATACCGAATATCCTGCAATGGGAGTAAATTTTGAATCGCGGGTTGCACGTTTTAGAGATGCTACTCAGGTTTTGAAAAAATTGATGCTCGAATCATTTCCGAAGTATGAATCAGAATTTTATGGTCAACTGCGTGGAAACTTAGATATGCATCCAAAACCAACGCATCAAAAGATTCCAATTTTAAATATCGGTAGAGCTGGGCAGGACATTGATTGGATCGCAAAAGAAACCGACGGCTGGATCTGGCACGGAATGCAGGCGCAAAAAGCAGATGCCGTAATTGAAGCGTGGAGTGAATTGAATCGAGATACTTTTAAACCCTATGGTTATGGTAATTTCTTTGAATTATCAGAAAATCCCGATATGCCGGTGCAGGCTTCTAGTAATTTTATGTATGGTGGGCGTAACCGATTGATAGAATACTGGAAGAAACAGGAAGAACAGGGGATCAATCATATTGTTTTAAATTTAAAACCATCACATAGAAATCCGCTGGAAGTATTAGAAGAATTTGGAAAATACATTGTCCCGGCATTTAAATAATAAGATTATGGAACCTATAGAAAAGCTATTGCATATAGAAGAAATAAAGAATTTAAGAATTCAATATTCACATCTTTTAGACACCAATCAAATGGAAAAAGTTGCGGGTCTTTTTACTGAAGATGCCATTTGCCAAACCGATCGAACACCTTGGATTGGTAGAGATGGAATACAGAACGGACTAGAAAAAGCCTTTAAAGATTTTGATGAAAAATCACACGGGAGCTATCCATTTATGCATGCGGTGACCAATCATTGGGTAGAAATTACGAGTCCGACCACTGCGAAGGGCAGATGTTATTTGATCGATCTTTTAACCGAGCGGCCTATAGAAGATCGGCCACTATTATTGCTTGGTGTGTATGTAGACCACTATGAATACGTAGATGGAAATTGGAAGATTAAAGAAAGTCTTTTAGATATCACCTGGCCGCAAAGGGATATAAAATCTAAATAAGAGAATAGTAAATTTTGAAAAAGAAAAATTGATATGAAAGTTTTAATTATTGGAGCACACGGAAAAGTAGGACAACGCATTTCTAAAGCGATGCGTGCTTCTGAAGATTTTGAACCTACCGCGTTCATTAGAAAAGAGGAACAAAAGCCACTTTTTGAAGAAATGGGCGTAAATACGGTTGTAGAAAGTTTAGAAAACACCCCTGAAGCTATTGGCGAGGTGATTAAAAATTATGATGCTATCGTGTTTTCTGCAGGATCTGGCGGAAATACCGGAGATGATAAAACGATAGAAATCGACCTAGATGGCGCTATTAAAGTTATCAATGAAGCTGAAAAACATAATATAAAGCGATTTGTGATGGTTAGTGCTTCGCAGGTTGATAATCGTTCCTATTGGGGAAAAGTAGACGGAATGAAACCCTATTTTACCGCAAAACATTATGCCGATTTGGAGCTGAAAAGAAGTTCGTTAGATTATACGATTTTACGTCCCGTTCTTTTAACCGATGAGGATGAAGCCGGAAACGTTTTAATGACCGAAACCCCGGATGAAGTAGGATCTGAAATTCCACGTCAGGCAGTCGCTGAAACCGTTCTAGCCGTACTAAAAGATCCTAAAACCTACGGAAAAGTGATCGAAATGAGCAAAGGTGAAGACAAGATTGCCGATGCTTTAGCGAAAGTGTGCTAGATCAATTATAGCACCTAAGAATAAAAAATCCTGTTGAGCAATCAACAGGATTTTTTTATTGAAAATAACAAATGTGCAAAGCTTACTTGTAAAAATACCATTGCATCTCAATCAATAAAGTACAAGTATTTTTACCATTCGTCTACACTTAAGTTCCATTCGTCTACACTTCTTTTTGGTTTCATCGCTTTTAACCAATAATCGCTCTAAGATTTCTGAATTTTACACGCGCGAAAAACATTGTGTTTAGCGCACCCAACTCAAATCAAAAGTAAATGAAAAAGAAAGTGCTATCTATTTTACTCATTGAGGATGACCGTATTGAGGTAATGAAGCTCAAACGCGTGTTATCTAAGGAAGCTTTAAATCATAAATTGATAGAGGCCAAAAACGGCGAAGAGGCTTTGACGCTCTTACGTGATAAAAGCATTTTGCCCGATCTTATTTTGCTAGACCTCAACATGCCTAAAATAGACGGAATTGAGTTTTTGAAGATCTTAAAGGCAGATGATACGCTTAAATACATTCCTACCGTGGTGCTCACGACCTCCAGTAATCATAACGATGTAAAGCAATGCTATGAGATCGGAATCGCGGGATATGTGCTCAAACCCTTGAAGTACGAAGATTACGTCACAAAATTATCCGGATTATTGAATTACTGGAGTCTTAACGAACTAATTCATCTCTAATGAAAGGTATTGTTTTTACAGAATTTTTAGAACTGGTTGAAGAGAAGTTTGGAATCGAAATGGTCGATGAGATCATTACGGCTTCAAACCTGGAGTCTGGAGGCGCATATACCGCCGTGGGTACCTACAAATTTGTAGAAATGATCAATTTGTTGACGGCTTTAAGTGCGCGTACACAATTAAATATAGATGAGCTGCTTTATATCTATGCGCAGCATTTTTTTAAAGTGATTAAGTCAAGTTATGCGGTGCTGTTAAATACGTATAGCGATCCGTTAGAACTTTTAGCTTCAATCGAAGATCATATTCACGTGGAAGTGCGTAAAATTTACCCTGATTCGCAACTTCCTACCTTTAAGACGATTAAAAGGTCAGAAAATACCTTAGTTTTAGATTATCATTCAAGCAGAGCCATGTATAATTTTGGTCTTGGGCTTATGCACGAGACTTTTGAGCATTTTGGTTTTGACCATAAGGTGACATTCGAGAAAATTAAAGAAGATGGCACGCACGTGCGATTTTTTATAGAAAAGGGAGATGACCACAAAAGATCCGGAACTATATAAAAGACTTGTAGAACGCGAGCGCAGAGCGCGTAAGATGGCTGAGTCGATTTTGGAGAAAAAATCTTCAGAACTTTATGCGCTTTCTCAGGAACTTCAGAAATCAAATGACAAGCTTCAGTCGTTAATCTATCAAAAGAATACCGAGCTTCAGGGTGTATTTGAAAATTTGGTAGATGCTTATGTCGTGATTGATATTGAAGGTCACGTCCTCAAGATGAATGACGCTGCTGTTGCTTTACTTGAATATGACCCTACCAAAGAACCTGTGTTTTTACCAGCTTTGGTTTTACCAGAAGAGCAGGAGCTTGTAGCTGAAGCCTTTAAGGGTTTGTTGAAAAAAGGAAGCATTACTAATTTTAAGGTAAGCATTCGTACAAAAACCGGGGCGATTAGACGCGTACACATCAATGCGAGTACTATTGTAGATGAAAACAATAAAGCGATCGTAGCGCAGGGCATTGTACGAGACATCACTGATGAAGAGCGCAAAGCCCGCATTATCGATGAGCAAAAGCGACAACTGGAGTTTATCGTAAATAACTCGCCATTAGGTATTGCTTTAACTACAGATGGCATTATAGAAAAGTGTAATGCCAGTTTTACCAGAATCCTAGGGTATCCTGAAGATCGAATAATTGGTAAAGATTTGAAATCGATTACCATTGCTGCAGAGCAATCGGATTATGAGGAGAAGCGAAAGGATTTGCATAAAGGAGCTTTTGATTCTTTTGTTACCACACAGAAATACATCACCAGCTCAGGACAGATCATTACGACTAAAATCAATGTGAGCGCTGTACGCAATCACGATAACCACACCCGTACGCAAGAAGTAATTACGGTTGAAGATGTGACCAAGGAGCTTTTGGCCCGAGAACAACTCGTAGAATCAGAAAACCGGCTATCTGCACTTATTTCTCGACTGCAAAGCGGTGTTTTACTAGAAAACGAAGACCGGGCAATCGTGCTTACCAATCAAATGTTTTGTGACATGTTTGGCATTCCTGTGAAGCCTGAACATATGCAAGGTTTAGATTGCTCCAATGCTGCGGAAGAGAACAAGCATCTTTTTAAAAATCCCGAGCAATTTGTAAACCGCATTACTCAAATCGTAGCCAAGCGCCAGCTGGTTACCGGAGATGAATTAGAATTGCTAGACGGTCGAATTTTTGAACGTGATTTTGTTCCTATTTTCACAAACGGCCAATACAAAGGACATTTATGGAGTTATACCGATGTTACTGTCACGCGCCGATACAAGAACGATTTGCAACAGCAAAAAGAAAAGTACAGTAACATTATTGCAAATATGAATCTTGGTTTACTCGAAGTAGATACCGAAGATCGTATCCTGCTCGCAAATCAGAGTTTTAGCGATATAAGTGGTTACGACTCTAGCGAACTAATAGGCAAGAAAGCAGCAGAGGTTTTTATGAAACCAAGTGATGCTGTCCAAGTCTTAAAAAAGAATGACCTGCGGGAAAAAGGGATTTCAGACTCTTATGAAATCGAAGTCTTTAACAAGGCAGGGGAGAAGCGCAATTGGTTGATAAGTGGGGCGCCTAATTTTGATATTAACGGAAAATTGGTGGGTTCTATAGGAATTCATCTTGATATTACAACACTCAAAGACTTAGAAGCGCAAAAAGAATCTTTGCTCAACACCTTAGAAAAAAGCAATCGAGAATTGCAAGAATATGCGCACGTGGTTTCTCATGATTTGAAGAGTCCGTTGCGTAGTATCAACGCCCTTGCCAGTTGGATCAAAGAAGATAACTTAGAGCATCTGGATGAGCAAAGCCTTGAGAATTTCAGTATTCTGGAGAACACTTTAGAAAAGATGGAAGGTTTGATCTCCGGGATTTTGAATTACAGCAGCATTCAACGTGAGAATATTCAGGATGAGGAGGTGTGCATTAAAGAAGTGATTGAGGATATTGAAACCTTGCTTTATATTCCCGAGCATATAGAATTGATCGTTCCTGATGATTTACCCATTGTAAACGTAGATAGAACACGCATACAACAAGTATTTCAGAATTTAATCAGTAATGCAATTCGCTACAGCAATAAGGAAAAAGGCTTGATCAGAATACACTATACCGAAGAAGCCACCAGACACGTATTTGCTGTTGAGGATAACGGAATCGGTATTGATAAAATTTACCACGATAAGATCTTTAAGATTTTTCAGTCGCTTACAGATCATAAGGAGTCTACAGGAATCGGACTTTCTATAGTTAAGAAGATTGTTGACCTGTATGATGGAACGGTTTGGTTAGAAAGCGAGCCTAATGAAGGTTGCACGTTTTACTTCAGTTTAAAAAAAGACGCTCATGAGAATTAAACAAGGAAATCGGGATGCTTCAGGTAACTGGAATCATAATGAAGTAGAAGTACCATTGAAAAACCCATTGGTCTTGGTGTTTTCTAATCGGTTTGTTCTGGAGCAGGAAGCTGTTTTTTCTGAAATGCGCGTGTTATTTCCTGATGGGCATTTGGTCTTTGGGTCGACCTCTGGAGAGATCACGGGAACTTCGGTGCTTAATAACGGCTTGTCCTACACGGCAATTGAGTTTGAAAAAGCTTCTTTTGAGATCGTAACACATTCCATCTTAAAAGAGGATAAAAACAGTTTTAAAACCGGAAAGCATCTTGCTGAAACGTTAGATCAAAAGCTTCTTAAACACGTGTTTGTCCTTTCGGAAGGAAGCAATGTGAACGGAAGCGAACTCATCAAGGGGTTAGCCTCAGTTTTGCCTGAAGAAGTTACGATAACCGGAGGCCTGTGCGGGGATGATGCCCGGTTTGAAAAGACCTTGGCGGGCTATAATGAACCTGCAAAGGAAGGAGAGGTGATCGCAATTGGTTTATACGGTGCATCTTTAGAAATTTCATACGCCAACTATGGGGGCTGGTTTTCCTTCGGTCCAGAGCGACTCATTACAAGGTCCGAGGGTAATGTGCTTTACGAGTTAGACCATAAACCTGCTCTAGATCTGTATAAGAATTATCTAGGTGAGAAAGCTTCAGAACTGCCTCAGGCATCTTTATTTTACCCGTTAAGCGTTCAATTTAAAGACAAAAAACGACCGCTGGTGCGCACGATTTTAAATATTGATGAAGCTAGCAATGCGATGGTTTTGGCCGGCGATGCACCAGAAGGAGCAAAAGTTAAATTGATGATGGCTACGGTTGATGGTATTGTAGACGGTGCGCTGGAAGCAGCAAAAAGAGCAGTTAAACATCGGGAGCATCCGTGTCAATTGGCTATTCTTGTGAGTTGCGTGGGGCGTAAATTGGTAATGGATCAACGTGTTGAAGAAGAAGTAGAGGAGGTATGCGAAGTTTTGGGTAATCAAGCCGTGATCTCAGGATTTTACAGTTATGGGGAGTTGGCACCTTTTTCTGATGACCGTATCTGTGAACTGCATAATCAGACGATGACACTAACCTTAATAAGTGAGTAGATGAATGCACTTTTAAAAAGACAACTACGGAAACACCTCCAAAACCAAGGAGTCGATTACAAAGAAGATCTTGATGTCTTTTTAAATGCAGTAAGTAGCTCGTATACTAATTATGAAGAGCAATTGGCTATGGTGCAGCGCGCGATGGCACTTAGTTCAGACGAACTTTATGAGGCTAATGAAAGTTTAAGAAAAGAGACCAATCAACAAAAGGAGATCATTAAAAGTCTTACCAATACGATTGCTCAGCTGTATAAGCATAGTAATCCTGAAGATTCTAATCAAAAAACTGAAGAAACAAATCTTGATGCCTTAGAATTGGCGCGCGTGATCGATAATCAAACCCGTGAGATCATTGAGTCAAACAGACAGCGTGATATTTTATTAGCACAATTAGAGAAGCAGAATAAAGAGCTTAATGATTATGCGCATATCGTTTCGCACGATCTCAAGTCGCCTTTAAACAACATCAATGCATTGACCAATTTTTTGATCGAAGATGGTGATGTACGTGGAGACGGTGCAGAAAATCTGGATCTCATTCTGGAGCACGTTGAGCATATGCACGACCTTATTCAAGGAATTCTTGAATATTCTGCAATAGACAAGGTAGAAGATGAAGCGTATGCGATCAACTTGAACAAACTGGTAGCACGTTTGATTGAAACGATGCATATTCCGGCGCATATTGAAGTTTTAATACTGAATCAACTGCCCCTGGTTTATGGGAACTCGTTTCGGTTTCAGCAGTTGTTTCAAAATTTAATTCAAAATGCGATTCGGTATAATGATAAAGCGCAAGGCTTTGTGAAAATTGACTTTAAAGATCTTGGAACCCGATATCAATTCAGTATTGCAGATAATGGCAATGGTATCGCTCCTTCATATCATGATAAAATCTTTCAGGTTTTTCAAACGCTCGATAACGATTCTAAACATAAAGGAATAGGACTCTCGATCGTATTGAAGATCATTAAATATTATGACGGAGAAATTTGGTTAGAATCAGAACTTCAGCAGGGAACTACTTTTTTCTTTACCCTACCCAAACCTAAAGCTTAACACTATGGATGCGCCCAATTTGCTAAAAATAAAAGAAATCTCTGGCGGTATGACCGATTTTGAGCAGGAGATGCTGCAGATCATCAAAGAAGAATTGCCAGAAGAGATTAGACAGTACCATAGTGATTTAGAGGCAAAAGATTTTTTAAAAACAGCGGGAGATGTTCATAAGCTAAAACATAAAATAAGTATCTTGAACATGAAACACGGTTATAAAACTGCCGTTGCCTATGAAAATGAGTTGAGAGCAGGCCGCCCTACATCTGCACAAGACTTTGAAGCTGTTTTAAACAAAATGGTAGTTTTTGTCAACCAACTTTAAATCCTACTTATGAACTGCATTATAATCGATGATGAAGCTTTGGCGCGCTCAATAATTCGTAACCACTGTGAGAAAAGCACAGATGTTGAGGTTGTGGCACAATTTGAGAATGCGATAAGTGCTATTAAATATTTAAATCAAAACGAGGTTGATCTAATTTTTCTAGATATTCATATGCCCGACTTTACAGGTTTTGATTTTATTCAAACCTTGAAAAGTCCGCCAAAAATTATTTTAACCACTTCAGATCGCAATTTTGCTATCGAAGCTTTTGAGTACGATTGCATCGTAGATTATCTTGTTAAACCGGTAGGATTCCCTCGCTTTTTAAAAGCGATTCAGAAAGCGCAGCAATTCTCTTTAACCAGCAAAGAACCTGCCGTACCCGCAGCAGCCACAGAAGCAAAGCAGGAGGAAGGCAAGGATTTATATATCAATATCGACCGCAGGTTGATCAAGATTGATTTTGACAGCATTTTAATTATTGAGGCCAAAGGAGATTATATCCTCATCAAAACCGAAGGGAAAAACTACACGGTTCATTCTACCTTAAAGAAGATCGAAGAGAAACTGCCCGAGAGTAAGTTCTTAAAAATTCACAGGTCTTATGTGATCAATTTTCATAAGATCATCGACATTGAAGACAACAGTGTGTTGATCGCAAAAGATGTGATTCCTATTAGCCGTTCAAACCGTCCTATTTTGATGAAGCGTCTTAATTTGCTTTAACGCGTATAGTTTTCCATTCAACTACACTTAAACGCGACCCACCGAATATTCAAATTTCAGCGCTTCTAGTCTTTTAATTTTGGATTAAAATCCAGATTATGAGACCTTTTCTAAGTTTAAGCATACTTTTAATTTCGGTGGTTGCTACTGCTCAAAATTTCAGCTTTTTAGGTGAATATACCTCAGACGGCACACCGCTTTATTTAGAAGCTCCGGATGATGTGGTTACCTCAGAAACGCTTTCGCTTGTTGCCAGTGCTTTGCCGGAGTCCTATCCGGTGCCTACCTATAATCCGCATTACATCTCCAGCGATTATGATACAGATGTCATTGTGCACGAGGATGCTGAAGTCTACGTTACCTTTGTCGCCGAAGGCGCAGGGTATAAGAATGTTCTCGGGTTTTATACGTATGACATCAACAATCCTTTAGATCAAAAACCTACCGATAAGGACATCACCATAATTTTCCCTAATGTTTCTGCACAAGGTTCCGGCGGTGGTTTAAAGGCCGGAAACAAAGTAAAATTAGGTTCTTTTAAAGCCGGCACCGGCATTGGTTGGGTGCTGCTGGCAAATGCCTGGAAGTCTGAAGTTACCTGGGGTTTATGGCAATTGTATTCTAATCCCGATTTTAATCCGGAGGCCGATCCTGCTTTGCGTTATCATAACGTGCTGCTCAACGATCCTGAAAATGAACGAATCATTCTAGGTTTTGAAGATATTCGTCGGGACTACAGTTCGTGTGATCAAGATTTTAATGATGCCTTGTTTTATATTTCAGCCAATCCTTATACGGCTTTAGAAACCAAAAATTATGCTGATGTAGCTTCTGCAACTAAGGTGAATTCTGCTTACGACGGCGGTTTAGAAAGCAACGGAGACCTGTCTACACTCATTGCAAAGCGCAATTTGAACCGAAGCAAAACAAACGATCAAAAAAATACCAAAGCAGCCCAGTCCCGATTTAAGAAAAGTAAGTTTCCCTCAAAAAACGGCACTTCAAACCTGGCGTCATATTTTGGCGAAACAGCACTTTTTGGCACCGAAACAGCTGCTGTTGCGAGTCCGTCTGACTTGCAAGACATCACTAATGCTTCAGGTATTTTTGCGATTGATTACTATCAAGGAGAAGATCGTGTCGTAGCAGGTCTGTTGCTCAAGACCGAAGACCGCGTGTATGATCACGCCAAAACGATTTGTGACCGATTGAATGGAGCAACTCTTGATGACATTCGTAGGTTTCAACTGCGGGGACATCAGTTTATTTTAGCTGAAATTTTACGAGCTAACGGACTCAAAGAATATGCTGTGAGCTTTTCGGTAAATCAGAGCGATGCTGCACAAACGCTTTACAGTTACTGGAATATTGACCAATATCCGGAAGGTGACTATTTAAACTTTCAATTTTCGGGAACTTCAGTAGCGCAGGTGAGTAGCCTTATTAATTACGCTTTAGATGTTTTAGAGCAATCAGCTACCTTAAACAGTGATCCCAATACTGCTTACAAATTGCCTGAAGTATTTGTCAAAAGTGGATATTACAGCCGCGGTGCCCTTGTTTTAAATCTGTGTAATAAAACAGGAGTAAAGACACTTGTGGCAGAAACAAATAAGCGTGCAACCGAAACCGATAGTTTAGAAAACACGGTGCAAAACTTAAGCCTTAGCGGCGCGTATGAAGAGCAGGTTATCTTAGAAACCGGATATTTATTTGATGTTGGTGTATCGCTTACAGAGGCTCAAACAGGAAGTTACGATGCTTTGTATCTTGCAGACGGACCTTGGGGTATCGATTATAATCAAACTGAAGCAAACCTGACCGATTTTACCATCGAACAAGCTGTTGAAGTTGCAGAAGGAGATGCTTACAGTATTGAACGCAATGTTTCACTTAATGCACAAGTAAAAGGGACGCTCAATATTTTTAGACACATTCTTGCTGGTGAGTTGGCGCTTGATGTGCGTGATTTATCTGCTCTTGAATTTGAACTGGAAACCAATGTTCCTGTTGAGATTATTCTGGTGCCCGCAAACCTTGAAGATTGGTCAAACAGGCTGCGTTACACGTTACCGGCATCTCAAGAAAATCAATTTTATGCAATTCCTTTTGACGAATTTAAAAATGCATCTGGAGAGGCTCAAAGTGTAACCGCGATACGCAGTGTTGTATTTTCTGTACAGGGTGATTATATCAATTTTCAGCCAGCAGCGGTGAGATTAAAAAATCTGGCATTTAGCAATAATCGCAGTCTTTCTGTAGAAGTGATAGCTCAAGAACTTCAAAGCACGCAAGTACATAATTATCCCAATCCTTTTACACAGTACACCTTGATCAAACTTCCGGCTCCTGCCATAGAAGCAGCCATCGAGCTTGTAGATATGAATGGCCGCAAAGTGGTTTCAAAAAAGAGAAAAACTTCAGGCAATCAAAACACACTTCGCCTGGATCGAGACGGTTTACCTACCGGTTTATACAGTTATGCAGTGACCACAGATACCGGTAGCATTTATAATGGAAAGTTACTTATAAATTAGTTTTTTTGTGTTGGTTAGTTAGTTTGTTAGAGGCGGTAGTTTTAAACTACCGCCTTTTTTTAGCTCCAAAAGCTTTAATAACCATTACCTTACGAGTCTGCCTTTGCCAGTAGACAGGTTTACCCTTAGCTAGTTTGTGAAGTATTTTGCCGATCCCGTATTACAATCAGTTTGATTTGGAGTTTTCTTGGGTATAATCGCAAGACGCATCAATACGAATGCTTTTATCTATTTTATGGAAGGAAACCAACACATCTCTTTGATCGATCTGATCATAATAATCTATAAAAAGTTTTTCGGTAAAAATTCCGTTAGGGATTTGTTCCGGGGAGATTTGCCAATCTAGAAAAGCTACAGCATAGTCAAATACAGGAAGGTGAAATTCGGTTTCAGGAGCTACTCGATAGATCATTGTTCCTGATTTAGATCTTTTTTGTCTGCGCTTATTTGTTGCGCTGAAGCTATACCAGCGTTGTGTTTTATCATCGATCAAGGTATCTCGAACTTTACTGAACGCATAGTGCTTGGTCATAAATGCAAAATGATTGCGATAGCTACTCACAAATTCACAGGGAATATTGATTTTAGTTGCTTGTTTTAATTCTGTTTTGAGGAGGTTAACGTCAAATGTGAGTCCGTTTTCATCTTTAAACTGTAGCCTGTAATGTAAAGAATCCTTAGGCGTAACCACAGCGTGATAGCTGTTGTCATTAGCATTGGTTAAATAAATTACGGTAGTCGTACTGTCTTTTGTATAAAAAGGTCTGTGTTCAATTTTAATACTGTCTTTATAAAAGGTTCTGGTGTAGGTGAGCCAATGATCAAAAGTGTACTGCTTTTGTGCATTGCAAACCAATGTACATAAATAAAGTAGGCAGAAGCTATAGAAGTAGTTCCTCATATCACAAATTAGCAGCATAAATATACTTAAAATGCGGTAGTGAAACCTGTAAAAACAGAAAAGCCTGTCTAGGACAGGCTTTTGTAATAAGGTACATTTTATAGCACCGAAAAGGCTTATGTTTACTAAGGTAATTTATTTGAAAAGCGGCTTAGCAAAAGGCTGCCATCTTAAGCTTAAACCAACTTCACCAAATTCAAAACCACTGGCTACAGCCGAGGCGATGTTGCTGTATTTTCCATAAAGGCCGAGATCAAATTGATTACTGAAACTGTAGCGTACATTCACTTCAGCTCTAAAAATAGAGGTAGCTTCTTGATCTTCTACAAACTGACGACCACCGGCAGCAACTGTATGAATAGTAAGGTTTTCTGCAGGTTTAAGCAGTAGATCTGCAAAAAGCTCTGCCGCTTGATATTTAGACGGACTGAAATACAAAGCATTTACCTGATCTTTATAACCCAGATATTGATAGTTGAAGCCCATTTTAAGCGCAGGCTTACGTGTGAGGGAATAATACAATGAGGTAAATAACAATTTACGGTTGTTTTCGTCAGATTGTGCGGTATAGATCATAGACGTGTACCAACCCAGACGTGTTGTAATTCCCCAGTTATAATTCAAGAAATAATCATTCAAGGCTATTTTTTCTTGTAGTAGCGCAGCATTAAAATTTTGTAAAGCTCTGCGATAACCAAACTCTGCTTGCTGGCGTTTAAAGGGTTTTGCTTGTAAGCTTATTCCGCCTTGCGTGTCGGTATATTCATTTTCATTGGTACTTGCTTTAATGAGTCCGGCGTTGGCTTTAAAATTTAAGCCCGGCATTATGCGATATTCTAGATTAGCGCCAAGTTCATATGCCGTAGCCTCTTCGCCACTTATACCATTGCGGGTGATGCGATAACCGTATTGCGCACCAATTTTAAACGCAGTAGAAAAAGGTAGCGCAGCATTAAAGCCATAGCTGTATGCCTGGTTTTCTCCATTATCTTTGGTTAAAGAAGCACGTGCGCCTAGTTCTGGAGCGTACGATAGATCTAAAGTTTTGATCAAACCTAAAGCATCTTTTTGTCCCTCATAGTAGTCAAGTGTTTTTTGAGCGAAAGCATATGCTTGCAGCGGATTATCGCTCGCGCGATAGGCATTAGCAATCCCCAAATTGCCGTCAAAGGAAGTCGAATCTTGCGCTAAAATTTGCTGATAGTTTTTTACTGAAGTTTTAAAATCGCCGGTATACATCCCTAACATTGCCTTTAATGCTAAAAGGGTCTTGTGATCTGCATACGTTGAATCTAATGCTATGATCGTTTGATTGGCTTCAGCATACTTTGCATTCCAAACTAAAGCTTGAACATAACGCTCTGCTGCTTGAAGACGCACTAAAGAGTCGGTTTTCTTTTGCTTACTTAAAGCATAGGCTGCCGTTGCTTGTTGTAAAGCCTGTTGTTCTTCCTCTTGCAAATGAGCAATTAGCGACAAACCTATTTTCCCGGTGATGCTGTCATTACTATTCTTATTAAAACCAGAATAGATTTTAGCAGCTTCTTCAAAACCTTTGTTGGGTAAATAAATGGCGATAAGATTGAGTTGGGTGTCACGATCCTGAGGGAAATCTTCAAAATTTGATTGAAGTAATGCAACCGCACTGTCAATTTCTTGACGTTTGGCCAATTGTCCTGCCATTCCTAATTTGATGTATTTATAAGAGACCTTAGCACTTGGGTTTTCCGCATCAACTACAAGCGCTTTATTGATATACACCTGAGCTTCTTGATAACGTTTTAGGTTTGACAGGGTGTTTGCATAACCCAACAATGCCCCAAAATTCTCTGGATGTTCGGCAACGAGCTTTTTATACACAGGAACTGCAGCTTCAAAGTTTTTATTCCATAAAAAGGCTTCGGCATAGTTTAATTCGATTTCCAGATCACCGGGATAATCGTTACGCATTTCTTCAAATAAAGCTAAGGCTTCCTTTGGTTGACCGCCAAGACCTAAAGCACGTGCATAGCATAAACGTGCGGTTTTGTTTTGGGGATATTCCTTAAGAACTTCAGCAAAGAACTCTTGAGCTTCTGCGTTTTTTCCGTTTTCAAGATAAGTAAAACCGGTTTGCATCTCCTGCGCCTGAACACTTATAAATAGAAAAGCACTTACAAGGCATAAAAAAACTGTTTTCATAACTAAGATTTGGTAGGAGCAAGTTAGCCGCAATACCTTCTTTTTTAATCTACAGCTATGTACAGCTTATCGAAACATAAGCGCATTTCACGGGGAGCACAACTTTTAGAAACGTCAGATTTTGAGTTTGTTAGTTGGTAGATGAGCTATTTCGTTAGGCTTTGTAATTCTTATATATAAGAGGACTGAAGCCTTCTTTTACTAGAGCAAAGATCTTTTAAAGGCATAGCTTGGTTGTTTCGGTTTATCTGCGGGATTTGAACCATTCATCTATACTTAAATTCCGTCGAACGAAATTTTCCTCTGTCGCCTCCCGATGCTCCTCATCTTTGCTTCATAATCTTTAAATCTTTTGTTATGTATTCTTTTATCACACAAAACCAGAGCATTCAAATACGTGGAATTTTAAAAGTACAGTCTGTTGGCGAACTCGCAGCAACGATCAATGAAGACTTTAGAAATCAAAAGAAGATCACGATCGACCTAAGCGAACTCCATGAACTTACCTTAAGTACTGTTATGAAGTTGATCACTTTGCAAACCAATTACAGAAACAGTGGTAAACTCATCTTGTTTAAAGGCCTTTCTAATAAATCGGTAAGTGGAACCTTCGGCCTTGCCGGAAAGCGGTACTTGCTAGGAAACGTTGCCTAATAATCACTCCAAATCTGCCATTATGATAGCGATACCTTTTGTCAAACAGAAAATTTCTGCCCAACAGATTTTTATGCTAAGTGCCTTGCTGGTAAATGCAGGCAACTATGCTTATAACTTACTTCTCGGGCGTTTGCTTGGCCCTGAAGCTTTTGCCGATGCTGCGATTTTAATCACCTTATTATTGGTGTTGTCGTTTGCAGCGATGACGTTTCAGTTGGGTACTGCACGCTTCATCGCACTGCTCGAAGAAGAAAAGCAAGGCGCGTTTCTAAAAAAGATCAACAGATGGAGCCTTCGTATGGGGTTTGTGACAGGACTTGTCTTTGTATTTTTTGCAAGCTTCTTTAAAGAAGTATTACAAACCTCCTCATCAATAATGTTTGTGGTTTTTGGTTTGTCTGTTCCGTTCTATTTTGTGATGAGTATCAATCGCGGGATCTATCAAGGAAAACAGGAACTGCTAAGCTTATCAAAAACCTATCAGATCGAAATGTGGAGCAGGCTACTGCTTACGTTTTTATGTATCTTATTATTTAAAGAGCAGCCTGCCATTGGTGTAGCACTTGGAGTGAGTTTGTCTATTGTAGCGGCACAATTTCCCCGAGCAAAAACCATCAAAACCGATCAGGAAACATTAGATCGCCAATCTACAACCGAAATCCTCAAGTTTTTATCGATCACAGCACTTTATGAAGGAACACAAATTCTTATCAACAACAGTGATATTATACTCGTAAAGCATTTCTTTGAACCCTATCAAGCAGGATTGTACGCTTCGTTGGCATTAATAGGACGCGTGGTGTATTTCGTAGCCTGGATGTTTGTGATGCTGTTGCTTCCGGAAGTGGTAAAGAAGAAAAAAGCAGGAGCACGTACCGCAAATATTTTATGGAAATACGTGGGTTATATTGGGCTACTTTCGGCAAGTATTGTGGTGGTGTGTTTCGCTTTCCCCAAGATGATCGTCAATGTGATGTTTGGGCAGGCGTATCTCGAAGTAGCGCATCTTTTAGGCCCTTATGCCTTAGCTACTGGACTTTTTGCAGTGGCAAATCTGTTTACCTATTACTTTTTATCGCTGGGTAAATACGTGCCTGTATATTTTAGTCTGGTGGGTGGCGCTTTACAAATAAGTGGCGTGCTCTTGTTTCACGACCAATTGTTGCACGTGGTGTTGGTACAAATTGCCACGATGCTTGTACTTCTTCTGGTGCAAGTGTTCTATTGTTTTAAGCAAGAGGGAGTTAGATTAAGTGTTAACCGTTAAACGCAAGTAAAGTACCATTGGTCTACACTAGTCTTCGATCAAACGTATTTCGCAAAAACCAGCTTTATTTCTTTTCATCTTTGAATCAGAATTAAAAACCAAATCAAATGAAACTAGCACTTGTAACCGCATTTCCGCCCAGTAAAGTAACACTCAATGAGTATGCTTACTACCTGGTGCGCGCTTTTAGAAACCATCAGGAAATAGAAGAGTTGATCTTACTTACCGATGTTGAGGCCGATGTAGCAGAACAGCATCTTGATGTTTCAGGATGTAAGGTAAGCGTAAAAAAATGTTGGAGCTTTAATAGCTACAGCAGCTTTCCCGGAGTTTTAAAGGCAGTACGCCAAACCAAACCGGACGCTGTACTTTTTAACCTTCAGTTTATGAAGTTTGGAGATAAAAAGATCCCGGCAGCTTTAGGTCTGATGTTACCCGGAATTTGCAAAATGATGGGTATTCCTTCTGTAGTATTACTACACAATATTATGGAACAAGTAGATCTTTCTGAAGCAGGTATCACTCAAAACAAAGTACTTCAAAAGGCATACAATTTCATCGGAAGCGCACTTACGCGTATCCTTTTACAAGCAGATTTTGTTGCATTGACGATCAGTAAATATGTAAGGATACTTGAGGAGAAGTACCAAGCAAAAAATATAGGATTAATTCCCCACGGAACTTTTGAATTGCCTGACACCCCAAATTATAATGTTCCTCAAGGTCCGCTGCAAGTAATGACTTTTGGCAAGTTCGGAACTTACAAAAAGGTCGAAATGCTTATCGAAGCAGTACAACACTTGAGAGCGACAACAACGCTAGACCTGGAGATCGTGATCGCGGGGACTGATAATCCTAACGTAAAAGGCTATTTAAAACAGGTAGAACAAAAATATGCACATGTAGAACAACTGCGTTTTACAGGTTATGTGGAAGAAGCAGAAGTGCCTCGCTTATTTGAAGAAGCTGCTGTAGTTGTTTTCCCCTACACATCAACTACCGGCAGCAGCGGGGTATTGCATCAGGCAGGAAGTTACGGCAAAGCGGTTGTCATGCCAGACCTTGGAGATCTGGGTATTTTATCACGAGAAGAAGGCTATCAAGCCGAGTTTTTTGAACCGAACAACAGTATGGATTTGGCAGAATCCTTAAAGGTTGTTCTGGAAAATGAAGCCTATCGTGTGGCTATGGGCATGGCCAACTATCAAGCAGCAACCGCTTTGCCTATGTCCTGCATTGCAGACAAATATGTAAACGTTTTTAAAGAAATAATGCTTTCAAAACAAGTAAAGACCTCTAAGACATTGATTTCAGGATAGTGTCCCTTCACCCACTTTGATTTGGTTGCAAACCCCTCTTGCTCTCCCTAAAGCATTTGGGGTTTCTTTTTGCTTGCTGGTGAAGTTATTTTAAGGCTTTAAATAGGGCAGCAGCTTCTTTTGATTCCCCTTGAGAATCAAGGATGCCAAATTTCTTCTGAGGCGCTCTGCGCCAGGGCAGTCGTCCTACCACTGCTGTGGGTACTTCGTCAAAATCATAGAGTGTCCAGAACGCAAAATGTAAGTTATTAGATTTTAAAATGGGAAAAATATGCTCGTAATAGGTTGTTTGATCGTTCTCGTCATTTCCGAAAGGTTTCCAGAGGCCTGAATATGTTGAAAGGCCAAATTCCTGCAGCATGATAGGCTTGCTCGTGTTTGCTTTCAAGTCTCGGTAGGTTTCTTCAAAGTGGTCAAGCTCTTCGTAATAATGAAAACTCACCACGTCTAGCTTTTCTTCTAAAATTGTGGCCGCTTTTGCTTTAGACCAACCAATGGTGACCGGGGTTTCAGGATCAAGCTGTTTGAGATGCGCAATATGATTCTGAAGCCAAAAAGTGACTTGGTCTCTTCCTCGATTATCAAAGTCGAGATCGGGTTCATTTTTCAGATCCCAGGCCAATAGGGCAGGATGTGCTTTGATCGCAGAAACGATGCTTCGAGCGTGTTTAAACGTATTTGGCGTATCTAAAACGGAATAATCTCCATAAAAATCAAAAAGGGTAACGATCACTTGAAGTTCGGCATCTTGCGCCAGATCCATGAGCTGTTTCAGTCGGTTGAGCTTTTCGGGTTTTACTTCCGCTTTGCCAAAATCTTCATAGCCTACAAATATGCGTAGGGTGTTGAGGTTAAGTTGTTTGATTTTTTCGAAATCAGCTTGTATACGTTCCGCTTTAAAAAGCGTGTCAAACGTATTCCAAGGATGTTCCTGAGGGTAATAGTTCACGCCTTTAATCCATTGCGGAAGTTGTTTTAAGAGTGACTTTTGTGCTGAAGAATCCTTTGCTTGCGGAATAATGCGCTCCTGATGCCGAATACGCCAAAAGCCGTCCTCGAGCAGCATAACCACGCGGTAGGCTGAAGTATCCCGAGTTTCCAGCACAAGTTTTTCTTGGTCGTAAATTTGTTTTATTTCAAAAACAGCCTCATCTCTAAAACTGATGAGTTGCCCGTCTGCACTATAAAATTCAAGATAGAGTTCGTGATTGAGGGAAGCTCCTTTTATGAAGGTCTTACTTTTTTCATTCTGATGAAGCAGCGTGTCAATTTTAGCACGAGCACTTTCGGTATAATAATCAGCGATCCCTGTATTTTCTCTGGTGGCAAGCGCTACTTCACGCACATACCACGCATTTAAATAATCCTGTGCGACACGTTTTTTTGTTGGTTTTTCAATAGGTCGGCTGGGATTGATACTGTCCTTCCAAACAAGATGCGGTTTATACACCGGTTCGGCTCCCAATGCCAGATTGAGCATCGTACTTTTGTCTGCACCGGTGTTGAGGTAGGAGAGAATGTTGCTTATGGCCGCGACCAAAAGTAAATTCAATCCTATAAAAGAGAGAATAAGTAATGCGCGATAGATATTTTTATTTTGATTTTTCAATGGAGGTTTATCTTTTCAATGGTTTTTGAAACTCCCAAAACGGTCACCTTAAGATCATAAATTCCCGGTTTATAAAAGCTTGTGTTTAATTGAAATTCCACCTTTCCTTCTTGTGTTTTTTCCTCAAGCGTATAGGTGTCTTTTGTGGATTTTAGTTGAAGAACTACCGGCGTTCCTTCAGCAAGCAATTGCTTTAATTTACCGGTGAGTGGACCAACTTTTACAATAGCCTTTGTTTCGTCCCATTCCAGTGGGATAGCATCAAGTGCCGGGGCATATGCTATAGTCAAAGCATTGCTTTCTGCAATACCGGTAATAAAGGCTTGTACTTCCCAATTTTGTGCGCGGTTAGGATGTAGGATTTGTGCTTGAGCGACTCCGTTAAGGGTTGCGCCTGAGGTTTGCAAAAGTTGGTTGTCTTGAGTTCTAATCACAAAATTGACTAAAGTTGCGTCAGAAATAAGGTTGCCGTATTGATCTTTGATCGTGCTGGTTTTAAACGTCGTGATCTGGTCTGCATCAGCAAAAGGATTGGGACGCTCATACCTTATACTGAAATCAGTTGCCAAGTGGGCATCTACGTAGATCGTTTGCAATTTTGAGGAACGCTCGTTAAGATGAGCAGCCGTAAACATGGTTCCGGTTTTTTGAGGAGAGAACAGGTTTTTCCAGGCAATTCTGTTTTTTACGGGTAATGCTTCGGTTTGTTGTTGCTCTTTAAATCGGGTTGCAAGCGTTAGGGAAGTAGCATCGGGGAGGAGGTTGTCATAAACGTCGGTTGCCAAAAGCGTTAATTGGGCAAAATCGGCGCCACCAGCCAGAATACGCTGCGGACCTAAATACGATTCGATCTCTGCAATTTTTGAGGTGTCTGGTTTTATATTCAGGCTACCTTGCATCAATACATTTTTTTGATGAATCAGTTTCCAGTCGAGTTTTCCACTGGCGTTGGCGTAGGGCGCTTTAATGAGAAAGCTTTTCTGTGTGGTAGTAGTTTTCGGTTTTAAAACTGTACTTCCTAGAGCGTTTGAAACCAGCAATTTCAAATCTTCAGCTTCGGTCTCAAAGCGTAATTGTACACGATCCTGAGCAACAACGTTTGTTGTTTGGGTAAGCAGCTTTACAGTAATGGGTTTACGCGCTTGTTCAGGTTTTAAGGTGAAACCAAGCAGCAGCACACAAAGGCATAAGATATGTATCAGTTTACTTTTCATCGCGGATTTCCTAAATAATTATTCAATTCAACTTTGAGATATCCGCCATTTTTCAATGGAATATGTGTGGCGTATTGTTGGGTAAACTTTCTGTTAGGAATCACTTTTCGGGCGATCTCTTCGTTAGATAAACCATTCACAAAAATCGCTTGCATACGCGCACTTATCAACTCTGTTGCTTTGGGTTGTAATTTCAAATGTACTTCTTGCTTTCGCTGTTGGCGTACGCCTTCCTTCAAGAAATGATGATCTACCCATAGTAGTTGATGCGCTGCATCATAATAGGATAACAACACCTGGGGAATTGTCGCTTGCTGTGTCCCGGGATTGAAAAGTGTTGCTTGAAGCATTTCATCTTCTATCCTGATATCATTAACGACCACACTCTTATACAAATCGGTATTGGCGACATTTGCCGAAACGTGCAAGTCAAAAGTAACGGGTTTTCCTTCTAATTCAATCGGGGTGAATTGTTCAGGATCAAAAGTGAGCGGTGCGTGTTCGTCGGGTTTTACCCAGGCAGTGCCTTCAAATTCAACTTTAAAGGAGGTTATTTCTTTAGGCATCAGCTTGTGTTTCATTTCATATTTGGCATTAAAAGTTGCCAAAGCCAGATCTTGTGCGTCATACAAAGTTCCTTTAACCGAAACATCTGCCGGAACATTATCAATATTTTGAATTTCACCTACAATTATATAATCGCCATTTACCTTTAAAAGTCGGGCTGAAAGCACCTCCAACACGGGTTGTTTTAAAATGTCTTCGTGATAGGTTTGCTCAGAGGTAATGCGCCTTCTTCCGTGATTATAGAAATCGGTAGCATTACTGGTGATGAGTTGGTCTGGCGGTAGATCAAGGTCAGGGTTTTTAGGTTTTACATACCATTTTGCGCCGCGCTTTACCAATTCAAAATCCTCTTGGGTAGGAATACGTTCTAAAGGGGTGATCCATTTGGCATAAGCAGTGGCCAACGCACTGGAGTCGGTTTTTTGAGTGATATCGATCTCAATGGCATCCAGTTTTGCATAGCTGTTGAGCAAGCCGTCTGTTACTGCAAATTCCAGCATAAACTGATCTAGCGATTTATCGCTTTCGGGATCAAAATAAGAATAGGCACGCTCGAGCTCTTTAAAATCAATAGCATCAAAATACGCTTCGAGCACATTTTGTGGAGCAATCTGATCTGCATTTTTGAGGTAGAAGGTGTAAATGCCAAAGGCAAAACAAAGCAATACTATGACACCGTAGCCGTGCGCTATAAGGAATAACAAGCGTTTGCGTTTGTTTGAAGTTTTGGCAGCAGCCGAAAAATCAAGCCTCCAACGCATATAGCTGGGCAGTGTAGGTTTTTTGGAGCGCAAAGCCCTAATCCAGATCGATTGAATATTGATCACAAAAGCGATAAGAACTGTCAGCAACGGAATGATGCCCCACATCAAAATTAAAAATACCGGAATGTCATCTTTAGGAATGATCTCGGGCATTGGCGGTACACCGAGTTTTTCCCAAACCATAATGCCATTTTCAAGTAAACCCAAGCGCTGCCAACCTGCAAAATACAGGATCGGATCGTAGAATTTATCGTTTGAAAAAACATATTTAAGATTATACTTTTCAGGAACGGTGAGAAATTGTTGCAGCGAACCAATACCTTCAACCCCTCTGAATTTTGAGTTCTCCAGACGTTCAATAGCGCGCGAAGTCAACTCGGGTAATCTTCGTGCCGAGTGGTAATTCCCGTCTACGGTCATTGCATCGGTTTGTGCCGAAAGCCAGGCGATTTGGTCTCCAAAACCTAGTGGAAGGAACCGCCATTTATAATGTTGATCCTGATTGAGGAAATATACAATGGGCAACATATTAATAGGATCGGGCTGCGAGGGTCTAAAGTTATTGAGCGTCATCGTAAAGACCGTTGTACCTAAAAACAGACCTGCCAGAATACCCGCCAGAATGCGATGGAATAAACCGCCCAGTTTTGTACTTAAAAAGGTTTTGTAATCGCCTTCTGCAAAGCGGTAAGCAAATTCTCCAAACAGCGGTAAAACCATAATACTTCCCCACAAGGTAAAGCGGTCTAGTGTAAGAATATTGAAAGCATTATCACCCAAAATAATTTTAGGAATAGGCGTGGTGCCACCAGTTCCCAAAATGGTGAGCATCGTCAAGGATAGTCCAAAAAATAAATAGCGTTTACTGTAATACCGATAGAAAAAGTAAGGCATTAGCAGCAGTAAAATTCCCCACGGAATCAGAAAGAAAACGAGTCCGCTGGAGGTGATCTCTAGAAAATTATCCCGCGACCCGTGCGGAATAGGAACTTGAGTGATGGGATTATTTTTAGTATTGATCCAATAGGGTAGAATACACACGATAATTAAAAACAGGGCCGAAAAGCCAAAGGCGATCATTCGCTTTAGCAGCCCAAAAAAGGCTTTGAGAAAAACAGGAAAGGTGATTTCTTTCATCGTATTTACTCGGGTTCTGGCTTCATCCATCACCGCCATCCCGATCAACGGAAAAATGAAGAATACCATTCCGAAAATAGGCGTGACGTGATGGGAGCAGACCGTGACTGCAAGCAGGGACAATGACGTTAAAAAGTATTTTTTCTTTCCGGAGGTCAGCCAGAGGTAAATTTCTGGCAATGCGTGCATCAGGATCGAAACTCCAATAATACTTGGCAGTTGACCAAAGATATGTAGCGTTTCGACAAAAGAGGATGAAAATACAGCAAGAATCGCTGCATATCCTGCAGCGTGAGCACTTGCGGTAATGAGCAAAGCGAAGCGATAAACACCGGTGATAAATAAGATCACCCCGATGATGGCTACCGTGAACATCCCAAATTTTAGTCCACCTATCAAGGATAATATGGCGATCGCCTGATGTACGAGTGGTGGATAACCCATAACCGTAAAACCGGTATACCAACTGTAGTTCCAAGGTTCAAACCAATGCGAGGCATAATGATCTGCAAAAAACAAGTGGATCAATGCATCATAGGTGCCCTCAAGTGTAAAAAAGATCCCAAAACCATGAAAGACGACCCCGATTAAGAGGGCGATTATCAAGTATCTGTTTGGGGTGTTTTTCATGAAATTATAAGATAAGAGATTGTTTGTTTTCTTACATAGCTAAGATAGAACTTTCGATGAATGACTCATCTGTCGACGAACGGTTTTCATCTAAAGTAGCCGTTTAACCATCGAAAATCAAGCATTTAGCCTGCGAGACCCCGATATGTTTGTGGTGTAATTAATCAGAAACACCAAAACAAATCCTATGAAAACTGCAATCATCATCCCGTGTTATAACGAAGAAAAAAGAATAGATCAAGCGGCATTTAAAGCCTTTATCGCGCAATCTGAAAATCATCATTTATGCTTTGTCAATGATGGGAGTAAAGACCAAACTTTAAATGTGCTTAAGAGCATTCAGCATGCAAATCCGGAAAAGGTAACCGTAATCGATATGAAACGTAATTCGGGTAAAGCTGCAGCCGTAAGAGCAGGAGCACGTTACTTATACAGCCAGGAAAATGTACAACATATTGGCTTTATGGATGCCGACCTTTCTACCGACTTTGAAGATTTTATGGCGTTAGATCAGACGTTGAAAACCAATAAAAACTTGAAAATGGTTTTTGGAAGTAGAGCAAAAGATGAAAGCGGAATCGAAAAAGATCCTTTACGGGCATTCTTTTCTAAGGTGATCAAATTTTGTGTTTTTTTGATACTGGGCCTGCCCATACAAGATACGCAGTGCGGCGCAAAAGTATTCAGTCGTGATCTCGTTCCTGTAATCTATGGAAATCAGTTTTTAAGCAAATGGCTTTTTGATGTAGAGATGTTCATTAGACTGAAGCACCATATGGGCGGCAAGGATGCGGTTATGAATGCCATTCACGAGCAGGCTTTACAGCGCTGGGTACATGTTGAGGACTCCAAATTAGGATTAAAAGACTCCCTTGAAATTCCTGTACGGCTATTCAGTATTTGGTTTAATTATACTGTTTGGGCTCCTGCAACACAATTAAATGTAGCTTCAGAAACCGAAGTACGATCTACCGTTTACAATATGCCTGTTGCCGCATAATTTAAAATTTACCCCAAGAAAGGCTCCGGGATCTATAGGATCTTGGAGCTTTTTGCATTAAAAAAAGTATTGAGATTTACCAGCTTTCTTGCAAACCGTTCTCCAGTGCGGCATTGTAATTTTCTGTATTAAAAGAATACAAGTCAGGAGCTTTGTGCGCGCCACCTCTGCGGGTTTCATTCAGTTTTTCTAAGATGTTATAACGCGTCATTTTACGATAAAAATTACCACGATTTAAAGATTTGTCAAGAATGATCTCGTAGAGTCGCTGCAGTTCTGGCATCGTGAATTTCTGCGGCAAAAGGTTTAGTCCAACCGGCTTGTAGTTCAAATCACGTCTTAAATGCATTAAAGCATCTTCAATGATTCCTTTGTGGTCCATCATAATCTCAGGAAGCTGCTCTACCGGCTGCCAGGCACACGAATCAGAATACTTGTCTGTTCTGGGGTTCACGGCATCATAGCGGGTTAAGGCATAATATGCGATAGAAATGTAGCGTTGCTTATGCCATAGATCCTCGGGCAATTCGGTAAACGCATCTTCAGAGCGTTGTGTGGCCCCGTAGGTTTTAAACTGACTCAAGAAAATATTTTCGGCCCCGGTACGCTCTTGTAAAATTCTATGCGCACTTGAATTGATGTTCTCCTCTTTAAATACGTATCCTCCGGGAAGCATCCATTCAGATTTTCCGATCAAACTGGTAAGTAACACGTGTAAATTTTCGCCGTCAAAACCAAAAACAACACTGTCTATAGAAATATGAGGCAAGTAAAGGTCTTTATTATTTTCAGACTCAGCCAGAAGGATATCGTGAAGTTTTTGCGACATGAGAATTGTATTAGTTTTTAAAAGTACGCTTTAGGAGATTTATAAAAAAATACCCTAAGCTATTTTCAAGCTTTCAGGCTGAATCACCTGCAGTATTTGCAATATTATCATTTAATATTATTCTAATTACACATAAACCAAAATGAAACCACTTATAATGTTAAATTTTCAATGCTTCATTTTGAATCTTTAAAATTTATTGTTACTATTGCTTTAAATTGAAACATTAATAACCTTTTACGAAAAGGTTATAGGAAAAAAGCAGCAGATGAATACACCAACAATCAAATTTAAATTAGCGCTTTTTATAGCGATTCTTTTGGGTGGAACTATTACGATTTCAGCCCAGATTAAAGACAAGCCCAATTTTGTGATCATTTTTGCAGATGATATGGGTTATGGAGATCTAAGCAGTTATGGTCACCCAACGATCAAAACCCCAAATCTTGATAAAATGGCGATGGAAGGGCAGAAGTGGACCAACTTTTATGTGGGTTCAAGTGTATGTACCCCGAGTCGTGCAGCCATAATGACGGGAAGACTTCCTGTAAGAAACGGGATGACCAGTAAAGTGCATCGTGTATTGCAGCCTTGGTCAACCAATGGTTTACCTCAAAGCGAGATCACAATCGCAGAACAACTTAAAAAAGGTGGTTACGGAACAGCAGCTTTTGGTAAATGGCATTTAGGAGATAAAGAAGAATACCTTCCTGTAAATAATGGTTTCGATTACTGGTACGGTGTTCCTTACTCTAATGATATGGATATCACTTTAGAGATGAACGAACCTCAGGATTACTGGAATTTCTGGAAGTCAGAAGAGCGTAAGGAAATTAGTAGTTTCAACATTCCACTGATGCGAAACACAGAGATCATCGAGCGTCCTGCAAACCAGCATACCATTACCAAGCGCTACACGAATGAGGCTATTGAGTACATTAAAGAGCACAAAGAAAATCCGTTTTTTATCTATCTAGCGTATAACCTTCCACACGTGCCATTATTTGCTTCAGAAGAATTTGAAGGAAAAAGTAAGCGTGGATTATATGGTGATGTCGTAGAAGAGATTGATCATAATGTAGGTCGGGTAATGGAAGCTCTTAAAGAGCAAGGAATTGCAGAAAATACTATTGTGGTATTCACTTCAGACAATGGTCCGTGGTTAGTAATGGACGAAGAGGGAGGAAGTGCCGGCTTACTACGTGACGGAAAAGGATCTACTTGGGAAGGTGGTATGCGCGAGCCGGGAATCTTTTGGTCTCCGGGTAATATCAAGCCGGGTATCGTAACAGAATTAGGTTCTACTATGGATTTGTTTACAACCTTTAGCAAACTCGCTGGAGTTGAACTTCCTGACGACCGTGTACTTGATGGTGAAGACTTAAGCTCAACACTTTTTGAAGGGAAAGCGAGTCCTCGAGAAACGATGTTTTACTACAGAGGAGACGAACTCTACGCCGTACGTTACGGTTCTTATAAAGCGCATTATGTGACGCAATCTGCTTATGCTGAAGATCGTGAGGCGCACGAAACACCATTATTATATAATGTAGATGTTGATCCTTCTGAGAAGTATGAGATATCTGCTAAACATCCCGAAGTGATCACTGCGATCAATAAAATAGTAGAAGAGCATAATAAGAATTTAGTAAAAGGTCCCGATATGTTGAAAGACTGGGATTACAACCCTTTTGGCGGTTAAACTAGTGTGTTAAATCCGGGCTGCTTATAGCAAGTAGCCCAGGATTTTTATGTGAAAAATTTTTCAACTTAAACTACAAGGTTTGAATTTTTTTTACTCAAATCTGAATGCTTCACCAAGAAGCTTTTGAAAAATAAAAATTATATAATGAAATTAAATTACAAGAATATATTCAGCCTGCTTTTTGTGGCCTTAGGAGTCGTTTCGATTCAAGCACAAGAAGAGGAAAAGTTAGCCACTCAGGATTCTGTTGCTATTCAGCAGGATGTTGTAAAAGATGGTAATGCCAAAGAAAGTGGTAACCGTAATGTGATGCTCAATGCAGAAAGTAATACCGGTCCCAGAGAGGTAAACATCGGTCTACCACCTTCTATAGGCGGAATCACAATTTTAGAAAATGACCTCCCGGTGGTGTATTGGTTTTGGCCAGAAATGTCTACGGGAACCTGGAGACAAAGTGTAGGTCTAGAACGCACCGGTTTGCTTAAAATGGATGGTCTTGCCAATACCATGGGCGATCTCGGTTTTGCGGTGAATTCGTACACGCAAAAAGGGACTAAGGAGTTTAAAGGAAAAGCAAAACTTTCTGGAAGTCACTTTGGCTGGTTTCAGGGAGACATTAATGTTTCAGGGCCTATATCAGAAAACGGGTAGAGTTTTTCCGCAGGTGCATTTGTAAACTTTGATCCGAGTACGTATGATTTAGGTTTTAATAACTATGCAGATCAAACCCAGATTTATCGCATAGGACTTACCAAGCATTTTAAGGAAAATAAGGGGGATATTACGTTTGCCTACAAGTATTCTAATTCCTACTCACTCACAAACTATGCGGTTTTTGAATATGGTCCTAACGGAGAAGCCAGAGAGCTTGATGACTTTACTATTGGTAGAGATTCTTACTTACCCCGCGATGGCAGACTCAAGTTTTTAGATATCGTTAGTGGAGACAACTATTGGGCAGATATGGATGGTCAATCGGCTACTTCAGAAGCACATAATTTTGACATTTTTGGTAATTATTTAATGAATAACGGTTGGAATTTTAAATACTCAACCCGACTTCATATCGCTGAAGCATCTTTGATGTACAGTGCGCCAATAAGTATTTTTAATGCAGGTGCCGGTAGCAATTTTACGTTTGCAGATACGGGTGCAGCCTATACCGGTCAGGTAGGTACCCAACTGGCAATGAATTCTCCCCGAATTCCCACCACCACGCTTATGGGAAGGTTTTCAGTAGAAAAACAACTAGGAAATCATGACCTTACTTTTGGATTACTAGAACAATATTATACGGTTGACGATTATCATTCTAACCGTTCGTTCTTCTTTCAATCTGTAGAGCCACAGCCTAGAAGACTTATAGGAACCAATACCGATGCAGACGGATTCTACAACTACAACGTGGGAGGGGAGTACAACAACGGTTTTGAAAACAAACTCTCTATTTATGCTTCAGATTCCTGGAAGGTTAGCGATTGCTTAAAGTTAGATTATGGGCTACACCTACGCTATCATAAAATGAAAGGAGGTCACTATACTACTCCAAGAGCTGCGGGCTTAGTACTTGATGAAGCAAACAAACAGCAGTTTGATCACGATTGGTTTCACGTAGCAGGTAAATTTAACGCGACTTATAATGTCCTAAACAATTTTGGTATACTGGGTAGCTTCTTGTATACCGAAGAGAATGGGCTTTTAGGAGATTATTCCGGAGCTCCTTATCCTAATTTGACAAAAAGTAAAAGTCCGTTGGGAGGTCTTGGAGTGTTCTGGAACACAGATTATATCCAGTTGGTCTCTCAAGCGACCTATTTGAACAAGAACAATTATTTACAACGTTTAAACCTTGTAAACCCTAACGATGATACCGAGTCTGTAACCAATACGATCTACTACGATATCCAGACGATTGGATGGACTACAGATTTTGTTTTAAAGCCGTTTAAAGGTTTCAACTTGCATTACCTGATCACACTTCAAGATCCTGTGTATAAGAAATTTAATTTTACTGCATTTGATAATGAGTATAATTACAATGACAACAGCGTACAGCAGATCTCCAAAGTATTGATGGAAATAGACCCAAGTTATACTTACCAAGATTGGAGATTCTGGGCAAGCTTTAGATACTTTAGTAAGCAGTATGCAAACCTTACCAATGCGATTTATTTTGCAGAGCGTTGGGAAACCTTTGGTGGTATCAACTACAAATATAATGAGCACATCAGTCTAGGTGCGACGGTGGTAAACTTCTTAAACCAGCGCGGTGCTAAAGGAACCATTAATGGTGCAGAACTTATTACAGAGCCAGACCCGTATTACGGGAGGTTGTTAACCGGTTCTTACATTAGACCGTTTACGGTTCAGGCATCAGTAACTATTAATTTTTAATTCTTAAACGATGAAACAGAATATTAAAAAAGTAGCCTTGTCGCTCGTTTGTGTATTGGGCGGAATTTCGCTTTCAAATGCACAAAAAGCGCCACAATTAGGAAAAGCTTCTTTAGATGAAGTGATTGCAGCAATGACTGCTGAAGAAAAAGCTGAGTTATTAATTGGTCCGGGAATGCCCGGCTACGCGGGCTTAGTTCCCCTAGAAGGCGAGCCAGACGTTCGTGTTTTAGGTGCTGCCGGAGGAAATGCAGGCATCGCACGTTTGGGAATTCCGGAGACTGTTTTTGCAGACGGTCCTGCGGGATTGCGTATTCAGCCAAAAAGAGAAAATGATCCTAATACGTATTATGCGACCGCATTTCCGGTAGGAACTTCATTGGCTTCTTCCTGGAATACCCAATTGATCGAAGAGGTAGGAAAAGCGATGGGAGAGGAAGTAAAGGAATATGGCGTAGATGTATTGTTGGCGCCGGCGTTAAATATTCATAGAAACCCGCTTAACGGAAGAAATTTTGAGTACTATTCTGAAGATCCTTTGGTTGCCGGTAAAATTGCATCAGCGTATGTGCGCGGAATTCAATCGCACGATGTGGGGACTTCGGTGAAGCATTTTGCTGCAAATAATCAAGAAAGCAATCGTCTTTCTGTAAATGCACACGTGAGTGAGCGTGCTATGCGTGAGATCTATCTACGCGGTTTTGAGATCGCCATAAAGGAAGCCAAGCCTTGGACGATTATGACCGCTTACAATAAGATTGATGGCACTTACGCGTCTGCAAGCGACGATTTGTTAAAAACAGTTTTAAGAGAAGAATGGGGGTATGAAGGTTTAGTAATGACCGATTGGTTTGGTGGTTATCCGGGATTTGAGACCATTACTGATACTACGAGATCAAGTGATGTTGTCGCACAGCTAGAGGCAGGTAACGATCTGATGATGCCGGGAACTGTAGCTCAAAAAAATGCATTGATCAAAGCGCTAAAAGATGGGAGCATTGATGAAGCAGCCGTAAACGCAAGTCTCAAACGTATTTTGAATTACATCTTAAAGACGCCTACCGTTGCCAAATACAAGTACAGCGATAAACCAGACTTAAAAGCGCACGCTGAAGTTACCCGAAACGCTGCTACCGAAGGAATGGTGTTACTGAAAAACGAAGGCGATGTATTGCCATACACCAATAAATCTGGAACACTAGCAGTTTTTGGCGATACCTCCTATGATTTTATCGCAGGTGGAACCGGGAGTGGTGATGTAAACGAAGCCTATTCGGTTTCTTTGATCGAAGGTTTAACCGGAGCCGGTTATCAGATCGACACCGATTTACAAAGCGCGTATGTGCCTTTTGTAAAAGAAATGACCGCAAAAGAAATGAAGCGTCGGGAAGAAAATGGCGGTTTATTGGCAGATGTGCAACGTATACCTGAGATGCCTTTAGATAAAGATCTGTTGGCTAAAAAGGCAAAAGCTTCTGAAGTTGCCGTAATTACCATTGGTAGAAATGCAGGAGAGCAGCACGATAGAAAAGTAAGTAATGATTTTTACTTGGGTCAGGATGAGGTGAAAATGATCAATACCGTATCTGAAGCCTTTCACGCAGAAGGGAAAAAAGTCATTGTGATCTTAAACATTGGCGGCGTGATCGAGACCGCAAGTTGGAAGGATAAAGTAGATGCTATTTTATTGGCCTGGCAAGCCGGACAAGAAGGAGGGAACTCTGTAGCCGATGTATTTTCTGGAGTTAAGAATCCTTCAGGGAAATTGACGATGACCTTTCCTGTAGATTATAACAACCATCCATCTGCAGCAAATTTCCCAGGTTTTCCTGCACACGATCCTAAAGAGGTATTTTATGAGGAAGGAATTTATGTAGGATATCGTTACTTCAACACGTTTGGTGTTAAACCATCTTACGAGTTTGGTTTTGGACAATCGTACACGACTTTTGAATATGCAGATCTAAAATTAAGTACAACGCGTTTTACTGACGAACTCGAAGTTTCAGTAAAAGTGACCAATACCGGAGCTGTGGCAGGAAAAGAGGTGGTGCAAGTATATGTTGCTGCTCCTGCGCAATTAGCAGATAAACCTTCAGAAGAATTGAAGGCGTTTGGCAAAACCGAAGTATTAGAGCCGGGACAATCAGAGACGCTTAGCTTTAAACTTACTGCTAAAGATCTGGCTTCATTTATCGATGCGCAAAGTGCCTGGGTTGCAGAAAAAGGAACCTATACGGTTAAAATAGGAGCTTCTTCTTTAGATGTTAAGCTTACTCAAGATTTCACAATAGACGAAGATATTACTGCTGAAAAAGTGAATAACGCATTCGACCTTGATGCTGAAATGGAAACCTTAAAGAATTAATTCAGCATATACTAATATACTATTCAAGTATTCTTAAATTAAAAAAGTCCCATCTTTTAGAAAGGTGGGACTTTTTCTTTATTTAAAAAGGTGTTGTATTTACTATGATGATCCCATTTATGCTCACTGATCTTGAAAACTCTTTCCTAAAATAAGATGTTTGAATAAGACGCTTCTTAGATCATCAAGAACAATGGGTTTGGTTAGATAGTCATCCATCCCGATTGCCAGACATTTTTCACGTTCATTTTTCAAGGCGCGGGCCGTAAGCGCAATAATTGGCGTGTGAGCAGGAACTTCCTCGAGTTCTCGAATGGCTATAGCGGCTTCAATTCCGCTTAGAATAGGCATTTGGATATCCATAAAAATGATATCCGGTTTGTTTTTCTTGAATTTTTTTATGGCCTCTTTTCCATTTACGGCCGAAATGAGCTTCGCATTAGGAGCGATTTTTTTCAAGATGGAATTTGCTAAAAACCGATTTACGGGATTATCTTCTACAATCAGAATCTTAAAGGCTTCGGTGGTAGTTTTAAATGCCTCTTGATCTTTGTTTACAGGACTTGTTTTCACAGTTCCAATACCTTCTAGCAATTCATAAAGCTGATTGATTTGAATAGGTTTGGTGATGTTATAGGCAACACCGAGTTCCTTACAGGATTTTTGAATCAATTGATCCTCTGTAGCACTATGAAGCAAGATAACAGGAAGTTTTTCTGAATTCAATTTATGGGTGTTGCGTATCTCTTCTATAAGACCAATTCCATTTAAATAAGGCATATTAAAATCGACAATGGCTAAATCAAAATCATCTTGCTCCCCAAGTGTACTCAAAGCATCAATGGCGTCTGTACTAAGCACAGTCTCGATGGAATTTACAGCCAACATTTGCGCGAGAATCTCGCGGTTCGTTGCGTTATCATCTACAACAAGAACTTTTTTGATTTCTTTTATGTTATGAGATTGGTAAATAGGCTCTTCTTCTGTTTTGAGTTTAAGGTCAAAATAAAACGTACTTCCTGTTCCTTGTACACTATTAACCTTTAGTTTACTGCCCATTAAATTAAGCAGTCGGTTGCTAATGGTTAATCCAAGACCGCTTCCTCCATATTTTCGCGTAGTGGAAACATCTTCCTGATCAAAGGCATTGAATATTTTGTTTATGTTTTTAGGGTCTATACCTATCCCTGTATCTCGTATTTCAAATTTAAACTCGGCTTCATTTTCTTGAGCAATGGTATTGCTTGCTGTAACGGTCAGCGCGACTTCGCCGTAATCGGTGAATTTAACCGCGTTTCCTAACAGGTTGATCAAAATTTGCCGTAGTCTTATGGAGTCTGCCTGCACAAAACGTTTAACATCCGGAGAGATTTGTAACAGCATCTCAAGGCCTTTTTGATGCGCCTGATGTTTGACAATGTCTACTGTTTGCGTACAGAGTTCTATCAAATCTGTACGCTCCTCGTTCAATTCAAGTTTACCGGCTTCTATTTTTGAAAAATCGAGAATGTCATTAATTAGATCCATTAAAGTATTTGCAGAGTTATGCACGGTTTGCATATACTTTTGTTGAGATGGTGTCAGGGTGGTTTGCATAAGAAGATCGGTAAAGCCTATGATACCATTTAAGGGGGTACGTATCTCGTGACTCATATTTGCCAAAAATTCTGATTTTGATCTATTGGCTGCTTCGGCTTTCTTTCGAGCTTCTACAAGAGAATATTCCATCTCTTTAAGGTTTGAAATATCGATCGCTACGCCCAAAAACCCAGACACGTCGCCCGTTTCATTATGAACGGGTGTGATCACCAATTTTACCGGAAAGGTCGAGCCGTCCTTTCTTTTATACGTCCATTCTGCATCATAGAATTTTTGACGATCCCCTTCACGTTCCTGAACCTCTTCTTCGGTGTGAAAGGCCAAAACGTTCATTTTACCTACAACTTCTTCTGCGGTATAGCCCAATAAATTTTCAGCACCTTTATTAAATTTCTGAATGATTCCGTCCAAATTCGTTTCCATTATAGAAACTTTGGTAGTGGCATTCATGAGTTGCTGAAATTCGGTTAAACTTTTCTGAAGTGCTTGTTCTGCTTTGACTCTTTTTGAGAGGTCAGAAATTTGACCGATTAGGTATAACGGAGTTCCTTGCTCATCAGTAACTACCGAAACATTGAGTAAGCCATGAATAATCTTACCAGAGCGGTGTACAAAACGCTTTTCTATGCTATACGTGTCTATGTCGAGATTGATGAGTGCTTTTAGCTGCTTAGAATCCTTTTTTAAATCATCAGGATGGGTGAGTTCGCTCGAGCGTTTGTTAATGAATTCTTCTTTTCTGTAACCAAAAATACTAGCGAGATTTTGGTTTACCATCAACCAATCTCCCTCAATACTCACCATACCCATTCCGTTAGGTGAATATTCAAAAGCTGTTGTAAAGCGTTTTGCGTGTTCTTTAGCTTTAAATTCTAAATGTTTACGTTCGGTTATATCTTCTACCTGACTTATGATTCTATCCTTGATTCCATCTTCCCCTTTTACTAAAGAGACCGAAAGCCTGCACCAGATCTCAACCCTATCGATTCTATAAAATTTGGCTTCCATCTGGTAACTATCAATAGCTCCTGAAACCAATTGCTCCCTGTAGTTTATAGCCTCTTCTAAGAAATCAGGATGAATAAAATTTCTAAAGGTTAGTTTTAGCGCCTCATTTAACTGTTCTTCCTGAAAACCAAATATTTTGAGACTTGCAGGATTTGCTAAAAGCAGATGTCCATCTACGTGAACGAGAATGATACCTATGGCAGAATTTTGAACGATCTTTTCAAAACGTTCTTTGGTTACGTTATAATCAAGTTGAGCAAGCTTACGCTCATCAATATCTTGAAAAGCCCCATATAGACGAACGCAAACCCCCTCTTTAAATTCAGCTTTTCCTAAAGCTCTTACCCATATTTCCCGGTTTTTTGCAGTTATCAGTTGCAATTCTGCATCCCAGGGAGTGCCAAATTGTATCGCCTTTTGTACCAATTCTGAAATAGTATCCCGACTTTGACCTTCTTTATAATAATTGATTCCTTCTTCTAGTGTAGGCTCGTAGTCATCAGGCACCTCATGAATCTTTTTTGTTACGCGCGTCCAGGACACCTTGTTGTTTACTAAATCTACTTCCCAACCGCCAACGCGTGCGAGTTCACTAGCTTCATTAAAAAGTCTGCTAATATCACTAAACCCATCTAGGACTTGAAGCGATTCTGATTTTTGCTCGTAGCGTTGAATTTGATATAAAAGACCGGGCTGGTCATTGATCGTTACTTCTTGAAGGAAGATGTTGACGAGAATAGCATTGCCAGTTTTACACGTAAAGGTCTTCTGCAGGGGAGCCTCGGTAATTTCAGACTTTTGACTCACCTCACTCAGGATAGCCACAATTGTTTTTTTTAAGTCTTGTACCTCCGATAAGGTAGTATTGAGTTCCAATCCTAAAAACTTAAAAAAGGAAGCACTTACCCACAGTTGGTTAGACGTTTTTTGGGGCTGCAACCAAATACCACAGGCAGCAGTGGCTGTAATTTCACTAAGCAGCTGTAAATTGTTGGCTACGGTTTTTTCAAACCAAGTCTGCGATAAAAACCGGATGTTTTCCATTTTGATAAAAATACCTGCTAATCAGTGATAATTTACTTAAAATATTTCTTAAAATCATCAATTTGTTATTTTGCTTAATAAGCGGTCAAAATTTCCTAGACATTAATTGACTAATAGCGTTGAAGGTGTAGACGTGATCTTCTAGATCATGATGTTCTGGTAGTATTAAACGGGTAGTTATGATGCTGGAGTATTACATAGTTTACTTACAAATAGAAAATAAACTGACAGGATTATTGCAACTTCCATAGAATGAATTAGTGGTATATTTACTTTATAAGTAGTACTTTAGAGTATTGTTAAAGCTGTTAAGTTGCTGATATTCTTTGGCATGCAATCTGCATAGATGAGTATAAAATCTTCAAATCCCCTGTCCTAAAGTATTGCTCAAATTTCTTAGAAATAAAATAATATGTCCCAAGTAAGATCTTATAAGAATTATACACTTAATACAATTCTTAAGTTATCTTATTTTTTCATAGTTATTTCAGGAATAAGTACAAGTGACGCACAGGACGATGTGATTGACGTTGGTCCTGAGAACGTTTATTTACATACAGACCTTTCGGTATACTTTCTGGGAGAAGATTTGTGGTATAAAGCATATGTTCTGCGATCAAGCACTGGTTTACCTTCAAATCTTAGCAATGTACTCTATGTAGAATTAATTTCTGCCAATTCTCAAATAGTTGCACGTACTAAAGTCAATTTAGAATCGGGACTTGGCTATGGGGATTTTGAACTTACAAAAGAAGCCGATTTTAAAACGGGTACATATCAATTAAGGGCGTATACCAATTGGAACCGAAATTATAGTAATGATTTTATTTTTACCAAAACGATTCAAATACTCGATTTACTAGAGAAAGCACCAGATACTATTTCGATACAGGAGCTTAGGGATACTATAATAACCACCAATACGCACGCACCAAATCGTATAGAGGTTAATTTCTTTCCTGAAGGGGGATCGCTTCTTGAAAATACAACTTCTGTCATTGGTTTTAAGGCTGTAGATGAAGTGGGAAATCCGGTTAAGGTTGATGGAGCAATTTATAATTCAAACGATGAATTGGTAACGACGATTTCAAGTGAGTTTGCTGGGATGGGTAGGTTGCAACTGTTTCCAAATAAAGGACAGCAGTACTATGCCAAAGTGAGTAGTGCTACTGGAACCGAAAAAAAAAAGAATTACCTAATCTACTTCAGCATGGATATAATATAAGCTTCAAAAAGTTTAAGGAGAAATATATAATATCGGCACTTACCAATCAGGAAACACTGTTGGAGAATCCAGCTGAAGAAGTTCGTATAGTATTGAGTTCAAGAGGAAATCCCTATCTCGAAATTCGTGAAAAATTAGTAAAAGAGGTAACCTCTTTTACAATTCCTAAGGAACAATTGCGGGAAGGGATAACCCAGATCACACTTTACGCTAAAGATTCAAAACCGTATAGTGAGCGTTTAATTTACGTTGAAAAGACAGAGGAGGTAAACTTATCAATCGCGCTAGATAAAACAAAATATAAGCCGGGGGAAGCCGTACAATTCTGGATATCTTCTGTTTTAATGTCCGAAAAATTAGAAACTGCCAATGTTTCTATTAGTGTTATTGATGCCAAAACTTCAACATATGATGATGAGTCTGGTAACATCTATTCCTATTTTTTTTTAGAATCAGACCTACACGGAAAGATATTTCGTCCCAACTATTATTTTAATCCAGAAAATAAAAAACGCCTAGAGCATTTAGACAATTTACTTTTAACTCAGGGCTGGCGTGATTTTATTTGGAAAAAGGGAGTGATTAAAAGGGATACAAACCTTTTTAAAGCCGAAAAGGGGTTTACGTTTTCGGGGCGTGTGCGTCGTTTTCTAAAAGATGAGGCGTTATCCGGCAGTAATATAACCTTAGGCTTAGCCAACGCTTACGGCTTCAAGGCATTAAGTACCATAACAGATTCTTTAGGTTTATACACTTTTGAAAATCTAGTTTTTTTCGGAAGGACAAATGCATTTTTAAATGCAACAAATGAAAAGGGGAAACCTAGAGGGATATTGAATTTAGATCCTATAGAAAAAGATCCCTTACTCACCTTTTTCAAAAGCCAAGAAATAAAAAGGCCACAAGAATATAAACAATTGGTAAATAACGTATATAAAAAATTTGAAGGATTTGGAGTACCTCCCGAAAACATACTTGACACAGTTTTAATTACTAAAAAGAAATCAGAGGATTTGGATATCTTTTATGGTGCTGTAGATTATACCTATACCGCAGATGAGAAAACAGAGGGGTACAACACAATATATGATGTTTTAAGTGAAGTACCTGGATTAATTGTTGTGGATAGAGCTGTGGAAATTGCAGGAGAAGATGGTACACCATTAATCCTTATAGATGATTATGCTAATAGTGCAGCTTTAAAATTTGTGAATCCTGAAGAAGTGGTCAAGATCGAGGTGATACGCTTTTCAGAATTTTTACTTTCGATTTATGGTGAAGAAAGTCGGGGTGGCATCATTTCAATATTTACTAACGGCGTAAGTAGAATGAACAAACCTAAGAAAGGTTCTCTGAGTTCTATTCATAAAAAAGTAAGTGGATTTTATGAGGCGCGCGAATTTTACAAAGAAATGAATGCGATAGATGATTTTGATTATCTGAAGACTAACGAAGTTCGTAACACTATTTTTTGGTCGCCTTATATCAACCTTAATAGTACAAAGACCTATTTAACTTATAAGAATATTGAAGCCGAAACTACTATAAGAATTACTTTAGAAGGAATAACCTCAGAAGGAGTTCCAATTATAAGAAATAAAGAATATGAGATCGAAGAATAAAGATGGATTTTAATGTTGTACATAAAATAGTCTTTTAAGACTCAGTTGAGATTTTTCATATTCTAAAATTAAAAAGCCCCGTCATCAGTACGATAACGGGGCTTTTTGCGGAGAAAGAGGTTCTTCCACCTATATCTTCAAACGTAGTGTTTTCGGTACCTTACAAAGGTTGAGTTTTACAGGGTAACCTATAGGGTAACTCTACCTAGATTTACTATAATACTCCGCAAGTTACATTTAATATCCAATTTCACAAAATTCAAGGGAATGCTAGGGAATCCCTAGCTATACTTTGGTAACATTATAATCTTTGTGTCATCAAAATAAGATTATATGTACAAAGAAAAAATTTTACACCTAACATTGAAAAAACAATGGTTCAACATGATTGCTGAAGTGTAAGCTTCCCTTCAAACCGAACTGTTTAGAAGTATAATAATTCTTAAATTTAAACAGTATGAGACGAAGCAAATTCACACCTACACAGATTGCAAAAATTTTAAAGGAGTTCGACAATGGTAAAA
>Ga0208450_1000088_pt1 | contig 71748 bp, 72 predicted proteins | sample MalvireepMed_908_FD_184249 | JGI IMG/M metagenome (GOLD analysis project Ga0208450, IMG submission 184249) | Marine viral communities from the Global Malaspina Expedition - Malaspina viral metaG DeepMed_908 (SPAdes) (version 2) | ecosystem: Environmental > Aquatic > Marine > Oceanic | place... | reverse complement strand
ATCTTTACCACCGTCTGAATGAATTTTCAATTGAAGTGCCGCGTTTGCGGGAGCGTCAGGAAGATATGATGCTTTTTATAAATCTATTTCTGGATCAGGCCAATAAGGAGCTGGAGAAAGAAGTAGAAGGTTTCAGTCCGGATGCGGTAGAAGCCTTGATTCAATATTCGTGGCCGGGCAACTTGAGAGAGTTGAAAAACATCGTAAAGCGTATGGTGCTGTTGGCTCCTTCATCTGTGATTCCGAAGGAATTGTTACCACGGGAAATTCGTGTGGCCAAGATTGAAGATAACAAAGACGATTACGCATTATTCAACGCAAAAAATGAGCAGGAACGTATTTTAGATGCTCTTGAAAAAGCCGGTGGAAATAAAAGCAAAGCCGCTCGTCTGCTCGATATAGATCGAAAAACGCTCTATAATAAACTGAAGCAATACGACATTAAGCTATAACATTTTGCTTCAAAGCTTCCAGAAGCGCTTCAGTTTTTTGGATGCTTTGCGTTATAATACTCTGTATTTCCTGCTTTTTACTTTGAGCTAATTCTGGGTTTTCTAATTGTTCTAGCAGAACAATAACTTCATTTGCTTCAAGCTGGCGCATCATTGGTAACATTTTGTGTGCAATTTGATTGATTTGCTCTGGGTGCTCTCGATGTTTGTCCAACTCAATCAAACTTGCTGAGCTGCTTTCAACAAAAACACTAAGAATGTTTTTTAAAGAATCCTCATCGTCTGCGGTGAAGGCTTTGAGCTGCTTCAGATCATAAAGATTGCTAGATGCGCTTGTTTTTGTGGCTATAGTGATATCCTCTTTTTTTTCGATTTGAGTACCGCCAAAATCTTTTAAAATGTTCAACAACGCACTGGGTTTGTACGGTTTTTTTAGATTTTCAGCGAAGCCAAAATGCTTATAATCGGCCTGTTTTAAGGTTTCATTTCCGCTTAACGCAATGACCGGAATATCTTGAAATTCGGTATTTGATTTTAGTGTTTTTATAAATTCAATACCGTTCATCACCGGCATCTGAATGTCCGAAAGAATAAGGTCGTATGTGTTTTTATTAACCAGTTCTAGTGCTTCTTTTCCATTAAAAGCGGTATCTATTTTTAAATCGAAAGGAGCCAGTGTAGCTTTGGTAAGTTGTTGCTGAACAGGCTCGTCATCTACGATCAATATGCGTTGAAGCAAGTCGAGATGAACTTCGGAAAGATCCTGGTCAAAAGCTGGCGGTGCTTGATGTTCGGTTTGCTCCACAGGAACAATTAAAGTAAACGTACTCCCTTTCCCCGGAATACTTTTTAGCTGAAGTTTTCCTTCTAATAATTCGGTTAATTTCTGGGAAATAGATAAACCAAGACCAAAACCACCATACTTGCGTTGGGTGGTTTCCTCGGCTTGTGAAAACTCTTTAAAAATAAGCTGTTGCTTCTCTTTAGGAATCCCGCAGCCGGTATCAATTATTTTAAATCTTAGGTTTTTTCCGTCTTTGTGCAGTGCGACAGTGATGCTTCCTTCTTCGGTGAATTTATACGCGTTAGTGATGAGATTCGCGAGAATTTGTTTGATCCTAAAAGGGTCGCTTAAAAAGATAGTGTCCAGTTTATCGGGAATTTCAGTATGAACTTCAACTCCGGTTTTTAAAGGTTGCGGTAAACTTACGACAATTACATCTTCAATTAACTTTTTAGGATTGAAGGGAACTTTTTCAACGCTGATTTTTCCGGCTTCCAGCTTTGCAAAATCCAGCAGGTCATTGACCAGTTTTAAAATATAATCACCAGACTTTTGCACGGTGTCTAGATACCGCATTTGCTTGGCATCTACAGTGGTTTTTTTCAGCAAATCGGTAAAACCTAGAACCGTGTTTAAGGGCGAGCGCATATCGTGTGTTATGGTTGCCATCAATTGCTCTCTACTTTTTAAAAGCGATTGTGCTGTCGCATTGCTTTCTTCGAGTTCCCGGCTGTATTGCTGGCTGCGTGAAGCATCCTTAAAAATCATAATCACAAATCCGATAGCAAGCAAAACACTAAGGATCCCAATGATCTTCAGCGTTTTTGAAATCTCTTGAATTCTACTGTTTAAAAGGGCTTCACGTTGTCTGGCGGTGAATGTGCCTTCACGTTCTAAAGTGCTTAATAGATTGCGTATTTTAAGATTGATGCTGCGGTCGTTCGCCAGTAGGGTATTCTCCCGATTGATGATATCAAGTTCCAATTCCTTCTTACGCTCTTCTATTTTGGAGAGCGTTCTACGTACGGTTTCGGCCATAGATTTTAGGCCTTGATCTTCATCACGCGTGTCTTTGCGTATGTATTCGTTAAAGTCAACGATCACACTTTTGATATAAGGATCAACCGAATCTAAGCGCGGATCGTTCTCATAATCTTCAAAGTAAATATCTTCTTTTACGAGTTCGTCAAGGGCTTCGTCGTAATAATTACGCGAGTATTGTTCATCGCGTAAGCGTACCATTGCCCTGATATTGCTAGTCTTGTTAGAGAGCAGCATTTTAATACTGTCTAACTGCTCGTTTTGCTCTTTGGTTTCTGTTAGGCGTTGTAGAGAGTCGAGCTCAATCTTAATACTGTCAACCAGCACTTGATATTCTTTAAACTGTTGTTGTGAGCCGGTAGCCATTGCAGTCCTGCCTATGGTTTCAGCCTCATAAAGATAACTCAGCGCATTGCTGGTAAAGGTGAGTTTTTGATTGGTCGCCTGCTCTTTTTTAGGCGGGTAAATAAAAGTTTTAAGCTGCGGATAAATAAAATAAATAGCGACCGCTACCAGCAAACCAATCATGATATAGCCGGTAAGGACCTTGAGGGTGATGGATCGCTTGGTGTTCTTCATAGAATTTTAAAATTAAGATTCGCTTCAACAAAAGCCCTTAATTTTTTGATAAAAGCATAATTATTGTTTTACATTTGCGCCCTAAATCTCAAAGGGGTGCTTAAACTTCTGTTTTAGAGCAGAAAGCGAGCTGAGATCATACCCAATGAACCTGGGCAGATAATGCTGCCAAGGGAATCGCTTAAAAAAGCGGGTGACGACCTGCGTGTTTTTAAGCAACATTGCATATTAACTTATAGTAACACAGAATAATTGCCCCTTTTATTCGTAAAAATTTTTACGAATGAAAACTCTTTTATTCGCCTGTGCTGCCACTTTAACGACTTTTGGCGCACTCGCACAACAAACACCACAAGATTCTACCGATGTAGAAAAACTAGATGAGGTGCTGGTACAATCGGTACGTGTAGATGCCGACTCGCCCATCACGTACAGCAATTTGTCTAAAGATGAAATCAACGAGCGCAATCTGGGACAAGATCTGCCTATTTTACTCAATTATTTACCCAGTGTAGTTACCACTTCAGATGCCGGCGCCGGTGTGGGCTATACCGGTTTTAGAGTGCGTGGTACCGGCAATCGCGGTATTAATGTGACCATTAACGGAATCCCGTATAACGATGCCGAAAGCTTGGGAACGTTCTTTGTGAATTTGCAAGATTTTAGCAGTTCGATACAAAGTGTGCAGTTGCAACGTGGAGTAGGAACATCAACTAATGGAGCCGGAGCTTTTGGTGCCAGTTTGAATATTTTGACCGATGCGGCTACGCCGGAAGCTTACGCTGAAGTGAATGCTTCAGGCGGATCGTTTGATACGCGTAGAGCCAATGTGAAATTTGGTACCGGACTTATGAATGATCATTTTACTTTTTCCGGAAGGCTTTCTGCTATAAAATCTGACGGATATGTAGATCGGGCCAGTTCAGATTTGAAATCCTATTATCTTCAAGGCGAATACCGCAACGAGAAGACGTTGCTAAAAGCTGTTGTTTTTGGAGGTCACGAGGTAACCTACCAGTCGTGGAATGGTATCGACGCGCAGACTTTAGCGACGGATAGAACTTATAATCCTATAGGTTTCCAGTATGATGACGAGGGAAATTTTGAAGGTTTTTATAATAATCAAGTTGATAACTACAAACAAGATCACGTGCAGTTGCATTGGAATCAAAAATATGGTGGTGGCTGGTCAACCAAGTTGAGCTTGAACTACACCATGGGTCGCGGCTTTTTTGAAGAGTATGTAGACTCGTGGTATTATGCCAACGTGAATTTTTCTAGCGACGCCACTTTTGATTTTATCGGCTGGGAACCGTATGAGGTGAATGGAGAATTACAAACCGATACCGATCTTATTCGCCGTCGCTGGTTAGATAATCGCTATTATGTGGCAAACCTGACGACCAATTATAAGTCTAACTCCATAGATTTTGATGCCGGAGTTTTTGGTAGTATTTACAGCGGAGATCATTATGGAGAGATCACTTGGGCACGTTACTTTGCCCAAGATGAAGAAGCGGGATATCGCTATTATTTTGGTACGGCAGATAAAAATGAGTTTACCACATTTGCTAAAGCGACCTGGCGCATTAATGATATGTGGAGTGTTTTTGGAGATTTACAAGGGCGTTTTATTAGCTATGAAACAGACGGTATAAACAGCGATATCGACGAATTTATCATCGATGAAAACTATTCATTTTTCAACCCAAAAGCAGGTCTGACGCTTACGTTGAATGAAGAAAACAAAGTGTATGCTTCTTACGCAAGAGCCAACAGAGAACCTAGTCGTACCGACTTTGAAAATGGAAATCCGGTGCCGGAAACTTTAAATGATTTTGAGTTAGGTTATCGTTTCACTAAGGAGCGTGCGCGTGTTTTTGCCAACTTGTATTTTATGGATTATCGCGATCAACTTGTACTTACCGGTGCAATTGATGATGTGGGAGCGCCTATTCGTCAAAACAGCGGTTCAAGTTATCGTTTAGGGTTGGAGGTAGAAGCAGGGTTTCAACTAGGTAGACAGTTTGCGATCACGCCTAATCTCGCTTTGAGTACTAATAAAAATCGCGACTTTTTCTTTCAGCGAGATGGAGAATTGCAGAATTTAGGAAATACCAATATTTCATACTCTCCAGAACTCATTGCCGGGAATCGACTTGATTTCTTTCCGGTTCAAAACTTGCGTTTATCGTTATTATCTAAATATGTAGGAGAACAATATTTAGGAAATATTGACGCTGAAAGTTCTAAGCTTGACGCGTACTTTATCAATGATTTTAACGTGCAGTATGATCTGAAGAATATAGGATTTGCACAACAGATTACCTTAACTGCTTTAGTGAATAATATCTTCAGTGAAGAATATGTGTCAAACGGATATTTCTATACCTACGATGATGAATTCTCAAACCCGGGAACGGTTACCACTATTGAAGGTGCGGGATATTATCCGCAGGCAAAAATTAACTTCTTGATTGGAGCAAGCGTAAGATTTTAAAGCAACTTATAAAACCTAAAAGAGCCGGCAATTGCCGGCTCTTTTTAATTAGATACATTAATATTATTTCCACTTTGTGATACGCGATACTCAATAAGCGTATAGGCCAATTCTTGTTCCGTATCTTGACCGGTATATAAGGTATAGGTGTTCTCTTCGCAAGGACAGCTCACTTCTACACCGTTTAAAGTCATTGTTGAGCAGCTGCTAGGCACATGATTGGGGTCTGTAGCTTCCCAGGCTCTTATGCCTGCTCCGGTATTGATAACAAAGATGCCGCGAATGCCAACGCCTGATACGTAAATCGCATTGCCGGGAAATTGCAACTGACTGTACTGCGGAAGGTTGGTGTTGAGGTTTACGCTAAAAGAAATAGGATTTATATTGGGGTTGTTGATGCGGTTATCATCTGCGCTACAGCCTGTCAGGCATATTGCCGCGATCAAAAAAATGGGTAAAAATTTCACGCTAAAAGAAAATTTAAGGGTTATCAATTTATAAAATTTTAGAAGTAACAATTAATAAATTCGTATATTAGCAATGCTTAATCCCGTTTCTGATGGGATTTTTTGTGTTTATAAGCGAGCGTGTTCTTTCGCAGGTTAAACGCATTAAATTAAACGAAAATCACACACATTACATTGTGCATTAATAAACGAAGTTATGAGTAAAGTATCATACTATACAGCAGAAGGATTAAAAAAATTGAAAGACGAGCTGAATCAGCTTAAAGATATAGAGCGACCAAAAGCTTCACAGGCTATTGCAGAAGCGCGTGATAAGGGCGATTTGAGTGAGAACGCCGAGTATGATGCAGCAAAAGAGGCGCAGGGAATGCTCGAGATGCGTATTTCAAAAATGGAAGAACTGGTGGCTAACGCCCGTATCATCGATGAGTCGCAATTAGATACTTCAAAAGCTTTGGTGCATTCTACGGTAAAGATTAAAAATCAAACCAATGGCATGCAGATGACCTATAAACTGGTAGCGCAAAGCGAAGCCGATTTAAAGAGCGGAAAGATCTCTGTAGATTCTCCTATCGGCAAAGGATTGCTTGGGAAAAAAGTAGGCGAAGTCGCAGAAGTACAAGTCCCTAACGGAACGATGAAGTTTGATATTTTGGAAATTACCAGAGACTAGATTCTCAAATTTTATAAATTAAAAAAGCGGAGTTCAATTGTAATTGAACTCCGCTTTTTTTGGGGGCTGCTAAAAGGATTCAATACCCTAAGGCAACTTCTTAGTTTCTCCAAACAAAATCACCCTGCTCAACAGACCAATCGTTGCCAAAGAACCCGCTGCATTCTACACCTTCAACGCCTTCTTGCATCGCGGTATTATCAAAGATCAATACATCAGGATAAGTAGTCGCATTTACAAGATAGTCGTTGGCATAGGCTCCTTTCATACCTTTTGTACCAGTTGCAGTTACAATTCCAACACTTGCTGAAGCACTTCCTGAGCGTGGATAAATGAATAAACCGCCCCATTGATCTCCTTTTAAGGTTTTGTCGCCCAATTTTAAGCTGTTATTGGTCACAAGAACCGGAGCGTCTTTAAGAAGTTTATTCCAAGCAGCGTTGTTGCTTTTGTTTCCGTATAAAACAATGTTTTGATCTGGATAATTTTCAGGTTTGAACTGGGTGTCTTTAACTACTTCTACAGCACCGTTTGCTCTGTACCAGAATTTTTCAGCATCAAATTTAGCTTTGTTATACCACCAGGTGTTCTCTTCTTTTGAACCTTTTGAAGCATAAACAAAAACGACATTATTTCTAAAAGCATCTTTGAATCCGCCATTGCGTACCGGACTTTTATCCATTTCTGAAGGAGCTTCAACAGCCTTCCAGGTTCCTTGTTCATTTTTGTAATGAACGAGACCTTTAGAAGCCGGAATGAGCTTTTGACCGTCTAGAGTAAGGGTGTCGTTTATAGTGCCGGCTTTAGCTAGATCGATCTGTAAAACTGCGGCGTTCTCGGTAGTTATGATAAGGTTACCGTCATTTTTCTCAAGGTTGAATGAGCTGATCTCAAACGGCTTGTTCTGTTGCAAAATATCTACGTAATGCGACCCTGAAGAAACACCCGGAGAAGCAGTGTAAAACTCAATTTCCTCAATAGCTTCGGTAGGTTTGATCTCGTGCGCTTTAAAATAGTTAAAAAGCAAAGGATCGTCTACACTTTCATCGCCGTACCAATGCTTTCCGTTAGGGTACTCATAGTATGAAAAGTCATTATGATAGGTTCCTAAGCGTTCTCTCATATCGCGTGCAATAGCGGTAGGAACCACATTGTCGATCTCGCCGTGCAGCACAAAAACACCATAGTGTAAATAGTTGCGTAAGAGTTTAAGCGTGCGGCTTGGATTTCCTGCTCGCATAATGATCGCATCAAGTTGCTCATCTATTTCAGCATTGAAGCTTGCTGTGGTTTGCGCAATAAACTCGTCTTTGGTAATGCCAAGATCTTTGAAATCTTCTTCAGGAAGTTTTGCCATTTGCTCAACTCTAAAATTGCGATAACGCAACAAGTCAGGATATCCTGCACAAGGTGCGATAGCCGCAAATCGATCTGGATATGTCGCTCCCAGATACCAGCTTCCGTGTCCTCCCATTGAGTGACCGGTTAAGTAGGTGTGAGAAGAATCAGTTTTATAAATTCTCTCAGCTTCTTCTAGCACTTCAAGTGCATCTAAGCGACCCCAGTCTTCCCAGGCAAAACCATAAGGTCTGCGGTTAGTTGGCGCAACAAGGTGACCCCAATCTTTTTGTTTGTAGGCATTGGCTTGATTTACAGCTTCAACCGATGCGCCGTGTACAGATAAGAATAAAGCCTGATTGTCTTTGTCTTTGGTCAACGAGGGTGCAACGCTAAAGTACTGCACGCTTCCATCTACTTTACTTATAAATGTCTTTTTGTGGTGCTTGTATTTTGATTTTGTGCCAAATGTCAAGGTGTCTTTGGCTAAAATTTTTCCAGACTTTGAGAGTAGAGTCAGCTCCGCTTCAGCTTCTTCATTTGCTTTAAGGTTGCTAGGCGGTGTGATCGTAAAAGGAACCTTGCGTACAAGAAGCGGCGATATATCGGGAACTGCTGAAGTATATGTGGCGTCTCCAATTTTTACTTGAATCTTTCCACCTTTAAACCAAGACTCTTTGGTGTTCATAATTCTGATGGCGCCATAAACCGGTTTAGCATCATCTACAAGCAAGTCTGGTAAGGTAAGGTCTCTTTTAGTAAACTGCACCGCTTGATCTGGTTTGAGCAGTCTTGCGCGCATATTGTTGAATCTACCGCCAGAAAGTATAAACTCATTTTTTCCTTTTTTTAATTTAATCGGAATAAGGCTCCAGCCAAAGTCATAATGATCGCCTTCATGAGGTAAACCATTGATCAAAACACTGGTGTGGCCTGAAGCTTCAAAGAGTACAATTTGTTCAGTCTCTGAAGTGTATTCTAAATACAGATGACCAGATCTGAGGTTGTCGTTTTTAAATTCGTTTTTTTCTCCGGCTTTGATCGCTTCCCACTTAGCATCTAACATAGCGGTGCCTTCTTTTATGGCGGGAGCATCGCCACTCAGAATTTGAGCAAATACAGCATCGGTTTCAATGGTGTTATGTGTTTTGTCAAAGCGTTTGCCTTTAAGCAACAAACCGTCGTTGAATAGATGAAGGATAGAACCTTCGTTAATGTCTTCAACTTTTTCTTTGCCAAAGTATTGAACAATATTTCCTTTTTTGCTTTGCGAGAATGAAAAAGTAGTGATTAAGAAAATGCAACTTAACAGAATGCGAATTTTCATACGTTTTAGAGGTTTAAACAAATAAGTTTTAAAAAGACGCTTATTTGTAAATGGTTAATGATGTAAATAAAATTTAAGCACACTTCAGTAGTTGAACTGAAGCTGATGAATCAATAAGCATAATCTGAATCTTGCACCAACCCAAGAATATAAACTTGGCTGGTTTTTTTAAAACCCAAGCACAGGCTTTAACTTTAGATAGCTGTTTCAAAAAATAACGATACTGTGCTAAAATCTATTAAAATTAGAAATTATCACGGCTTAATGATTATGCTTATTGATTATCAATGACTAATCCTTAGTAATTAAGCCAAAATCGAGCAAAAGTTGAGGTTAAAATAGACAGACAACAGCATAACGTTGCTAGACGACAGAATTTGGCCCTCAAATTTTAAACGTTCGTTTAATAATTACTGGCTAGGGTGCAATGCAGCCCTTTAGTTAGAGTTTGTTTAATTATAAATAATACTTTTGTTAAGCATACAACAGCTTATCCTTAGAATTTAAATTATGGCTTCAATATTCACAAAAATCATCAACCGCGAAATTCCCGGTCATATCGTTGCCGAAGATGCGCAACACATCGCAATTTTAGATATAAATCCCAATGCAAAGGGACATACCTTGTGCATTCCTAAAAAGGAGGTAAACAAGATTTTTGATCTGCCTGAAGAAGATTATATGGCACTTATGGCTTTTAGTCGAAAGGTAGCACTTGCTTTAGAAAAGGTAGTGACTTGTGAACGCATAGGAGTATCAGTAATTGGTCTTGAAGTACCACACGTACACGTACATTTGATCCCGCTTACTACGATGGAAGATGCGCGTTTTGTCAATAAAACTAAACTAGATCAGGAGGAATTTAAAGCTCTTGCTCAACAGATCAATGAAGCGCTTTAAGCCGCTATTTTAAACTTATAAAGCGCAAAAGCAGCTGCTGCAGCAAAGACTACAACGGCAATAAGAATGAGTATTGCAAGAGGTTTAAAGCGGGTATAGGTCTCAGGATCGCCTATTCTCTTTAGGTTATAAAGGTAAACGCGGTCGATTTCGTCGGTCCATAGACCGGGATATACCTGCGAAGAACAATGACTGCAATGCAGCTCTCCTTTTACGTTTTTGGTAGCTTTGGTAAGTAATTTATTGTCTTCTATTTTGTTGTAAAACGTAAAACTTAATCCATCTTGCGCGTAACATTTTGGGCAGTTATTGCGCAGTTTAGACTCGCCAAATTTTACGTAGGAAGAAGCCATATTCAAAGGTTAGTTGGTGGCGCAAAAATAAATCATTTCATAAGATTCGCCAGATTTATTTGTGCATATTGTAAGAGCATAATGGTTTTGGCATCCTTGATTTCTCCCGATTTTATAAGCGCTAAAGCTTCGGTAAAGCTATATTCTAGAACCTCAATATTTTCGGTTTCATCGGCAGCACCACCACCTTCTGATACTTTTTGATCTTCAGTATATGCTGCGATAAAGAAATGGAGAATTTCGGTTACAGATCCCGGTGACATATAGGATTCAAATACCTTTTCAACCGTTTTGATGCGGTAGCCGGTTTCTTCTTCGATCTCTTTAATGATAGCGGTTTTGGGATCGTTTTCATCCAGCAAACCGGCACAGGCTTCGATCATCATGCCGTCTTTATTTTTATTGAGATACGTAGGCATTCTAAACTGTCGCGTGAGAATTACCGTTTGACGCTTGAGATTATAAAGTAAAACCACCGCACCGTTGCCACGGTCATAGGCTTCGCGCGATTGCTTTTCCCAAGTGTTTTGATTGTTGAGGTATTCAAAATCAACCTTCTTTAGTGTATACCAATTGTCAGACAGTATACTCACGTTCATATTTCTTACCTTATCGTTCATTCATCTATAAGCTTTAGGGCTATTTGAAAGGTTGTTCCTTTGTTCAGTTCGCTTTGCAACACACGCACTTGGCCATCATGATATTCTTCAATAATGCGTTTAGTCAAAGAAAGACCAAGGCCCCAACCTCGTTTTTTTGTTGTATAACCCGGTTCAAAAATGGTATTGAAGTTCATTTTTGGGATTCCTTTACCGGTGTCTGAAATTAAAATTTTTGCGTAGCGGGTGTCGCGTTTTATGGTTAGCGTGAGTTTGCCTTTTCCTTTCATCGCATCAATGGCATTCTTGACCAAGTTCTCAATACTCCAGGCATAAAGTTCTTTATTGAGCATCACAAAAAGCTGTCCGCGGGGGACGTCGATCTCAAAATCAATGAGTTTTGAACTGCGATTGGCCAAATATTCAAATGCGTCTTGCGTTTCGGTAATGATATTTTTAGGATCAAGTTTTGGGATACTTCCTATTTGCGAAAATCTACCGGTAATGATTTCGAGTCGGTTGATGTCTTTGTTGATCTCTTCAATATAATCGGGATTCACATGTTCGGCCTTTAAAATTTCGGTCCATCCAACAAGCGAAGAAAGCGGCGTGCCTATTTGATGCGCTGTTTCTTTGGCCATTCCTGCCCATAAAGAGTTTTGTTCAGAAGCTTTTGAAGTTGCATAGAAGAAATAGATCACCGCGATAAAAAGGATCACGATAATAACCAGCACTACCGGGAAAAACTTTAATTGATTGATCACCGGAGAGTGCCCGTAGTAGGCGTACCAAAGTTCGCCACCCAGAATATCAATGCGTATGGGGTCATTTTCGGCAGCCATTTCGAGTAGTAATTCTTGAGATCGGGCCGGATTTTCAAGAATGTTCTCGGGTATATTGATGCTGTTTACAATACTGTCCTTATAATCGGTAATGATTATCGGGATATATTGGTTTTTTGAATTTATCTTTTGACTGAGCGCATAATACTGGTTGATGTCTTCGGTATTAAAGGCTTCCATAGACGTAGCCCAAATTTCCATACGGTCCCGCTCTGACTGCTTGAGTTGGTCAAAAAATAAGGAGACATTCCAAAGAATAAGCGCAGTAATGACCACCGCTGCAAAAATGATAAACCAGCGAATAAAACGCTGATCTTTATTAAAATTCATAGGATTCGTTTCTTTGAAGCTCGTGTTTAGGTTAAGCCTATTGCTGCGTCTTGATTAAAGCGCAAATGCAAGGTGGCACTCGAACTAAATATAAAATATTTCTAATACAATTATTGTTTTCAAAACGGTTTTAAGAATACTATCGTATGCCTACCTTTGCCAAATGAGCACCGAAACACTTTCTATAGACCCCAAAACTTCAGAAAACGCCAGGATTTATGGTCTTTTATCTGCAGCTGTAGGGCCGCGTCCTATTGCTTTTGCAAGTACTTTAGATGCTGAAGGCCAACCCAATTTGGCGCCGTATAGTTTTTTTAATGTGTTCAGTTCAAATCCGCCCATTGTTGTGTTTTCTCCGGTGCGAAGAGGGAGAGACAATACCACAAAGCATACGTTAGATAATATTCTTGCGACCAAAGAAGTTGTGATCAATATGGTTAATTATGCGATGGTGCAGCAAATGTCTCTGGCAAGTACAGAATATGAAGCCGGCGTAGATGAGTTTATCAAAGCAGGCTTTAGTAAAGCGCATTCAGAAGCGGTGAAACCTTTTCGTGTGAAAGAAGCTCCGGTGCAATTAGAATGTAAGGTAAATGAGGTTGTCGCTTTGGGAACCGAAGGAGGCTCCGGAAATCTTGTCGTTTGCGAGGTGCTCAGAATTCATATCAAAAAGGAGGTGTTGACCGAAGCAGAAACGATCGATGAGCATAAAATCGATCTTGTGGCGCGTATGGGAGGTAACTGGTACACGCGTGCTATAGACGGCATGTTTGAAGTGCCCAAGCCGTTGCGCAATCTTGGGGTAGGTGTAGATGCGTTGCCGGAAGCGGTACGATTGAGTACTGTGCTTAGCGGAAACGATCTGGGAAGATTGGGTAATATCGAAGCTTTGCCCGATGCCGAAGCTGTAAAGGTATTCTTAGCCGAAAATCAAGACTTGAAAGAAGTGGTAAACTCAGGTGATCAGGAACGCTTGCATCAAACAATTAAAGAATTAGTAAATCAAGATAGAACGGGCGATGCCTGGAAATTAATTTTAGCCTAATTTTAAAAGGCTTATCATATAAACAAAACAACAGAAATGGAAGTACAGGGAAAAATTAAATTGATTGGAGACGTACAAACCTTTGGTAACAATGGTTTTAGAAAGCGCGAAGTTGTTGTAACTACCGAAGAACAATACCCACAGCCTATAATGGTTGAATTTGTACAGGACAAGACCGACTTGCTGAACAACTTTAACATTGGGCAAAATGTAAAAATAAGCATCAACCTTAGAGGTCGCGAGTGGGTGAATCCTCAAGGAGAGACCAAATATTTTAATAGCATACAAGGTTGGAGAATCGAAAGTCTAGAGAGCGCAGCACCATCTGCAGGAATGCCACCGGTACCACCGGCAGACCAGTTTGAGCCGGCTTCAGATTTTGATGATGACGATCACGACGATCTGCCTTTCTAAAAAGTGCGTTAAACTAGAATAAAACCCCCGATACTTTTAGTAAGTTTCGGGGGTTCTTCATTTTATTTAATAATCGAGGTTTAATGCTCTAAGGCTAGTTTACTGCATAAAAAAAGCTCTTGGTACAAGAGCTTTTAATTGGTTTTAGGTTAACCTATTCTTAAACTAAAAAAGCAATGATGAACAAAATTTTTAAATAGGTTGTTATAAATTTCGGTAAAAAATCGGAATTAATCAAAATTTTGTATTCATTTTTATCAAAATCATAAAGTATCATATTTATTAACTCCAGTCAGCCGTTTCCTGATTACCGCTTTGCAGATGAAGACGGGTTGCTTGCTGTGGGTGCAGATCTAAGTTCGGCACGACTCCTTGATGCCTATTCTAAAGGGATATTCCCGTGGTATAATGATGGCCAACCGGTTTTATGGTGGTCGCCCGACCCCAGAATGATTTTGATTCCTCAGGAAATTCATATTTCAAAATCAATGCGTAAAGTGCTGCGCGAAGCAGCATTTAAAGTGACGTATAACACCCGTTTTCTTGATGTGATCTTAAATTGCAAACGGATTGAGCGCGAGGGACAGCATGGCACCTGGATCACAAACGATATGGTTGAAGCCTATTTAAATCTTCATAAATTAGGTTATGCCCAGTCTGTAGAGGTGTGGCAAGATGAGGAGCTCGTAGGTGGTTTGTATGGTGTAAATTTAAAAGACAAGCAGGTTTTTTGTGGCGAAAGCATGTTTTCAAAAGTGAGTAATGCCAGTAAAGTGGCGTTTATTTCTTTGGCTCAAAAACTTATGCGTCAGGATTACAAGCTTATCGACTGCCAAGTGTATACCGCTCATCTTGAAAGTTTGGGGGCTAAGGAAATCTCAAGAGAGGAATTTCTGTCTTACTTAGGCTAGTTTTTATTCGATTCTAAAAGCTGGCTTTCTCAAACTAAGCATAACTTTCTCCTAATCGCTCAAGGTTTTACCCCGAGGCTTTTAACTTCAGCATATCTAAAACAATCCATCTCGTGATCGTTAACCATTCCGGTCGCTTGCATATGCGCATAGACTACCGTCGAACCGGTAAATTTAAAACCGCGTTTTTTTAGATCTTTTGATAGCGCGTCACTTATTGCTGTAGTCGCAGGAGCTTCTTTGTAAATTTTAACCGAATTCTGAATAGGCTTATGGTTTACAAAACTCCAGATGTATTTTGAAAAACTACCAAATTCTTCCTGAATTTTTATAAAAGCCTGTGCATTGCTAACGGTAGCTTTTACCTTTAATTTATTTCTGATGATTCCGGGGTTTTGAAGCAGCGCTTCCAGTTTGGCTTCAGAATAACGCGCTATCTTTTTATAGTCAAAGTCATCAAGCGCTTCGCGGAAGTTTTCGCGCTTGCGCAAAATCGTGATCCAACTTAAACCCGCCTGAAAAGTTTCCAAAATCAAAAACTCAAAAATCGTTTGATCGTCATAAACAGGAACGCCCCATTCTTGATCGTGGTACGCCTCATAAAGCGGGTCGCCTACACACCAGCCACATCTGTGTTTTGTCATAATTCAAAGTAAATTACCTCAAGGCAAGCCTTGGAGTATTAAACCCTTTGGCGGCGCCAATTAAAAATTAAAGGTATACATTTTTAAAACGCATCAAAGCACTTTGGGCTGTAAGTTGGTTTATAAAAAACCGACTTTTGTTCTATGACTATTACAACCTTAGAACGACAAGAATTGGTGACTGAAGCGCTTAAGAATGCATTAACCTATGCAGATTATCGCTTACTGGTTGCAAAGCATGCCGAAGCTTTTACAAGTACAGGACATACACAAACCGAAGCCTTATCAAATTATACGGTACTCAATGACCGCCGGATGAAGCGCTGGGATAAAACGCTCAAATTTACGCAGGAGCAGGAGGAAGCACTAAAAGCCTACACAAAGCCGGTAAACTGGTTAGTACTTACCGAAAGTTGGTGTGGTGACGCTCCCGCTGCTGTCGCGGTGATGCATAAAATGGCACAACTTCAGCCTGCGATCAATTTTAATCTGGTGTTGCGTGATGATCACCCGCAATTGATGGACGCGTTTTTGACCAATGGCGGAAAGGCAATTCCTAAGTTGATCGTTCAGGATCCTGAGAATAATGCGGTGGTAACAAGTTGGGGTTCGCGCTCCAAAGCCGCGCAGCAACTTGTCACAGATTTTAAAGCGGAAAACGAAGCGATAACGCCAGAGTTCATCAATACGCTCCAGAAATGGTATAACGATAACAAAGGGCAAGCGATAGTTGAAGAATTGCTTGAGATCTTAAAAGCCTTCAACCTTGAAACTCAAAACTGATCGAACCTAGTTGCGATTCTCGCTTACTGGAGTTAAAAATCGCTTGTTTTGCATACTCTAAGGCTTGATCTACAAGACAGCCGTTTGAAGTGCTCGACGCATTTTTATTAAAGGTAACTTTAGAAACACCGCCTGCGCCACTCACTTGAATGTTAATGACTACGCGTCCTGTTGCATCACAAGTATAAACAGGATTAGGGATTTGGATGGCATTTCGGTCTTTGAGTTGGTAGTTTACTGTACTGCGACGATTGCTTGACGTGTTTACTTTTGAGACTTCTTCTGTGTTTTTTGAAGTGCCGGCAGATTGTTGTGCTGCGCGTTTTTGACGCAAGAGCGCAATACGTTCTCTGTAATCGGGAAAGGCTTCCTCATCACCATCAGAATCCTCTGAGGGATCTGCGGTTTCGGCATCGCTTTTTAAGGCATTGTCGCGTTCATCTTGTTGGCTGAAGAAACGATTGGCTTCGCGTACCAATCTACTGCTGCTTTGTGCTTGATTGGTGATTTGCTGTGTTTGTAGCACTTCTTCTTCGGTCTGTTCCAGAAGTTCTTCCTCAATAACTTCTTCTTCAATGATAGGAATCGGAATAAATTCTTCTACTTGTGAAGTGTCATAAGGTTTGATGGTAAAAAACAAAAAGATAACTGCAAGAATACTGGCACCGCTAAAGGTGATCAACATCGCTTTATCTTCAGGTGAAAGTTTCATCAGTACAAAAATACAAAAACGCCGAATGCGTGGTTGTTAAACAAAACGGAAGAGCTGTTAACTAATTGTTTGAAGCTTCAGCTTGTTGTAAAGCAGCTTCAAATGCCTCTAACGAAGTAGCATCTATCACATCAAAATCACCAATTTTTGTTCTGCGCAAAGCGGAAAGATGTCCGCCACTGTTTAATGCTTTTCCAAAATCGTGTGCTAGAGATCTTATGTAAGTGCCTTTACTGCAACGCACCCTAAAATCAACCTCAGGAAGTTCGATCCTCGTGATTTCAAAGGCTGAAACTTCAACTGTTCTGCTGGGAATTTCAACTTCCTCACCGGCGCGCGCAAACTCGTACAAACGCTTTCCGTCTTTCTTCAACGCAGAAAAAACCGGCGGTTGCTGCTGTATGGTGCCTGTAAATTGAGCAGTAGTTTTTTTGATGAGTTCGTCTTTCAAATGAGCTGTAGAGAAGGTTTGATCAATCTCCGTTTCCAGGTCATAAGAAGGTGTAGTAGCACCTAACACGATGGTGCCTGTATATTCTTTCTCTTGCCCCATAAATTCTTCAATACGCTTGGTGAATTTACCGGTGCAGATGATAAGCAGGCCCGTAGCTAAAGGGTCTAAAGTACCCGCGTGACCCACTTTAATTTTTTTGATCTTAAAGGTTTTGCGGATCAGCCAACGTACTTTGTTTACCAGTTGGAATGAGGTCCAATTGAGTGGCTTGTCAAAAAGTAAAACCTGACCTTCTTTAAAATAATCTTCGGTAAACTGCATAATGTGTTTTTGTAATGCTTCGGTTTACAGGTTGTAATACCCAAAACTTACGGCGATGATACCTACGATAAGGCAATAGATGGCAAACCAAGAAAGTTTACTCTTTTTAACCAATTTGATCATCCAGGTACAAGCGATAAGTCCGCTGATGAATGCAGCAACAAAACCTATAGAAAGCGCGGTAAAGTTCCCAGATTCGGTAGTAATTTCTCCGCTAAGCAGGTCTTTTGCGATCTTGCCGAATATAAGCGGAACCACCATCAAAAACGAAAAGCGTGCGGCTTTACTTTTATCATTTCCTAATAAAACCGAAGTCGAGATGGTTGCGCCACTTCTGGAAATTCCCGGAAGCATGGCAATGGCTTGCGCGATACCTATGGTGAAAGCGTTGCTGTAACTTACCGGTTTTTGGGTGTCTTTAGCCTTATCTGCTAGCCATAATAAAAGCGCGGTAATGATGAGCATCATTCCTACCAGCAGAATGTTTCCGCCAAAAAGACTTTCTAATTGCTCTTCAAAAAACAACCCGATGATCACAGCAGGAATCATCGATAAAATAATTTTTAATGAAAATTGCGTTTCTTCATTCCATTTAAACTGAAACAAGCCTTTGAGAATGTCAAAAATATCTTTTCTAAAAACCACGATCGTACTCAAAGCAGTTGCAAAATGCAAAACTACAGTAAAAAGAAGGCTTTCTTCAGGCAGGGTGCTGTCGCCCAAAATCGCTTTTCCGAGTTCAAGATGACCGCTTGAAGAAACCGGTAAAAATTCGGTAAGGCCTTGAATGATTCCGAGAATTATCGCATCGATTATATCCATTTACTAGATGTAGGTAAGTTAGTTGGTGTTTTTATTTTTATCAGGATTCAGTAAAATCGCATAGACTTCAATACCAAAACCAATCAAAACCAAAGCAGGCGCCAGGCGTATACGTCTCCAGTTGTAAATTTCCGGATTGAAAACATTAGGATCATCACTACCACCGCCAGACATCAGGATAAAACCAAGTGCGATCACACCAAGTCCTATCAACATCACCTTGTAGTTTTTCTTCTTAAAAATAAAACTGCTACGGTGCAGTTCGTTTTGCTTTTTTCGTTTTTGTTCTCCCATGCTAAAAGGGTTAAAAATTATGTTTGGAAAGAGCTGTTGATCTAAAAGCTCTTATCTAATGTCTCAAGTCTAATAATAGAGCTCGTCTGTTCTTAAATTCAAAAAGCGTTGCGTAGCCAAAAACGTGCTAAACCACGTGATGATCATACTCGCTACAAAAACGCCTACAAATAAAATAGCCAGAATCATAGGGTCTGCCAGCAATTCTAACTCAGGGAAGGTTTGGTTTAAATAATACAAAACCGCAGCCATTCCTGCGAGTGCGATTACTGCGCCTACCATTCCTAATTTCATACTCAGCCAGATAAACGGGCGGCGAATGAACCCCTTGGTCGCGCCCACCATTTGCATCGTTTTAATCGTAAAACGCTTAGAATATACCGAAAGACGTATCGCAGAGTTGATGAGCAATACCGCGATGAGCGTAAACACACCGCTGATGATCATCACCCACAAACTTATTTTTTTGATGTTATCGTTAAGCAGCGAGATCAAAGGCTGGTCATAATTTACTTCTTCTACAAAGTCTTTAGCAAGTAAATTATCTGCGATTTCTTTAACCTGAGCCGCATCAACAAAATCGGCTTTGAGATAGACGTCAATGGAATTTTGCAGCGGGTTGTAGCCCAAAAAGTCCATAAAATTCTCGCCTATTTCTTTGCTGTGTTCTTCGGCAGCTTCTTCTTTAGAAACAAACTGCGTCGACTTGGTGTAATCGGCTAGGGCAAGTGTTTTTTCCAATTGTTTGATCTCAACATCTTTTGCATCATCCTTTAAATAAATCGTCAATGCGATCTGTTCTTTAAAATGATCGGCAACTTTTTTAGAGTTGAGCACAAGAAGGCCCAGTAATCCCAATAAGAAAAGTACCAGCGCAATACTTAAAATCACCGAAAAATACGAGGAGATCAGTCTGCGACGTTGAAACTTTTCAAAGGATGATGCCATGCTGCTGCGTAAAATTTAATGCGATTCGTGGACAAAAATACTAAAGTTCGTGCTTCTTAAACGCACGCTTGGCGCATTTTGTATTTTTATACTGAAGCAATTCGCGCGTTTAGCACCAATACTGGCGTTATCGGTTTAAAATGAAGCGCTTAAACTCTTATTACAAACGTTTATGAATATTTTAATCTACGGAATAGGTGGCGTTGGAGGCTATTTTGGCGGAAAACTCACCAAAACTAAGAATCACGTGACGTTTATTGCTCGCGGAAAACACCTGGAAGCGATTCAAAAAAACGGATTAGAAGTCACAAGTTATAAAGGTGATTTTGTAGCTGAACCCGATTTGGCTACTGACGATTTAAACGAAATCCCAACGTCTAATCTTGTGATTTTAGGAGTAAAATCGTGGCAGGTTCCCGAGACGATTGAAGCTTTAAAGCCTTATGTGAACGCCGAAACGCTGTTTCTGCCGTTACAAAACGGAGCTTCTAATGCTGAAAAAATTCTTGAAGTATTGCCTGATGCTCAGGTTTTGGGTGGTTTATGTAGAATAGTTGCATTTAAAGACGGTCCGGGAAAAATAAAGCATCCTACTTTTGAACCCAGCATCACCTTTGGTGAACTCGACGGAAGCCTTTCTGAACGAGCAAAAGAACTTCAAGCATTATTTGAAGAAGCCGGTTTTACAGCGCATTTGGTTAAAGATATTCAAGTAGAGATCTGGAAGAAATTTCTATTCATTTGTACCATAAGCGGTATTGGTGGTTTGACGCGTGTGCCTATGGGTAAAATACGTTCGAGTGCTTATTTATTTAAAATGATGCAAGACACCGCACAGGAGATTTTTAATGTAGCCAAAGCAAAAGGAATTGCACTTACCGAAAAACATATGAAATCGGTATTTGAGGCGATCCAGAATCAAGGCGCAGAGGTGACTGCTTCTACGCAACGCGATATTATGGAGGGTAAACCCAGCGAACTCAACAACTTTAACGGCTACATTGTGCGCGAAGGAAAGCGTCTAGGTGTTTCTGTGCCGGTAAACGAGATGATCTTTGAGTGTTTATTGCCAATGGAAAAAGAGGCAAGATCCTAGAAAACCTCGAGTAAACTCCCTTAGGGCAGACCCACGTGGCATTCGTTCCGAACAAATTTTCAATTTCGTGACATCCCGAAAGCTTTCGGGACGGAGTATTTAACCCTTTGGCGGTGCCAAAAAACCGGTCTGCTTAAATCGCTTTTAAATCGTTAAATTTGCCGCTCATTAAAATGCGCAGTGCGCAAAGCAATACACGGTAATGAACTACGATTTTAACGCGATAGAAGAAAAATGGCAAGAGTACTGGAGTGATCACGGTACTTTTCAGGCAAAAAATAACAGCGACAAGCCAAAATATTATGTGCTCGATATGTTTCCGTATCCATCAGGTGCGGGACTGCACGTTGGGCATCCGCTGGGATATATTGCCAGTGATATTTATGCGCGTTACAAGCGTCATCAAGGGTTTAATGTGTTGCATCCGCAGGGGTATGATTCGTTTGGTCTTCCGGCAGAGCAATATGCGATTCAAACCGGGCAACACCCTGCAATTACTACCGAAACTAACATTGCCCGTTACCGCGAGCAATTAGATAAAATAGGATTTTCATTCGATTGGAGTCGCGAGGTGCGCACTTCAAATCCGGAATATTACAAATGGACACAATGGATTTTCATTCAGCTTTTTGAAAGTTGGTATAACAACGATACCAACCAGGCAGAGCATATTGACACGCTGATCGCCAAGTTTGAAGCCGAAGGAAATGCTTCGGTAAATGCAGTATGCGATGAGGATGTTGAAACCTTTACCGCTGAAGAATGGAATTCCGCATCCGCGAAAGCAAAACAAGAACTTCTTTTAAAATATAGATTAACCTATCTCGCAGAAACCGAAGTAAACTGGTGCCCTGCGTTGGGTACGGTTTTGGCAAACGACGAGATCGTGAACGGCGTTTCAGAACGTGGCGGGCATCCTGTGGTGCGCAAAAAAATGACGCAGTGGAGTATGCGCATCAGCGCTTATGCGCAGCGTTTGCTAGACGGTTTGCAAGATATCGACTGGCCACAGCCGCTTAAAGACTCGCAAACCAACTGGATCGGGCGTTCAAAAGGAGCCTCTGTTCAATTCAAAATTCAGAATTCAGAATTCAAAATTGAGGTATTTACAACCCGTCCTGACACCATTTTTGGCGTGACGTTTATGACGCTTGCGCCAGAGTTAGATCTTGTAAAAGAAATAACAACTCCAGAGCAAAAAGCTGAGGTTGATGCCTATATCGAAGCGACTGCAAAGCGTAGCGAGCGCGAGCGTATGGCCGATGTAAAAACCATCTCGGGTGCATTTACCGGTGCGTATGCCGAGCATCCCTTTACAAAAGAGCCGATTCCGATCTGGATTGGTGACTACGTGTTGGCCGGTTATGGAACCGGTGCCGTGATGGCCGTTCCTTGTGGCGATCAGCGCGACTGGGATTTTGCAACGCATTTCGATATTCCGATCAAGAATATTTTTGACGGAGTCGATATCAGCGAACAAGCCTATGCTGAAAAAGATAAAACGCCTTTAAAAGATTCAGAGTTCTTAAATGGACTGGCATACAAGCAGGCGTTGCCAAAAGCGATTGAAGCATTAGAAAAATTAGGTGCCGGTAAAGGGAAAGTAAATTACCGTTTGCGCGACGCGGTTTTTAGCCGTCAGCGTTATTGGGGTGAGCCGTTCCCGGTGTATTATGTAGATGGAATGCCTCAAATGATTGATGCAGCGCATTTGCCAATTCACCTGCCGGAAGTAGAAAAATATTTACCTACCGAAGAAGGCGAGCCACCACTAGGTCGCGCCGATGTTTGGGCGTGGGATACCAAAGCCAATGCAGTCGTGAGCAATGACAAGATCGATCACGAGACGGTTTTTCCTTTAGAATTGAATACGATGCCGGGTTGGGCAGGAAGTAGCTGGTATTTCTTCAGATATATGGAGAAAGCTTTGCGCGATGAAGCTTTTGCTTCAAAAGAAGCGATGGAGTATTGGCAAAATGTAGACCTCTACATTGGGGGTAGCGAGCACGCAACAGGTCACTTATTGTACAGCCGTTTTTGGGTAAAATTCTTAAAAGACCGTGGTTTTGCTCCGGTTGAAGAACCCTTTAAAAAGCTGATCAATCAGGGGATGATTTTAGGGGAAAGTGCATTTCTTTACGTTATTCAAGGAGAAGTGGAAAAAAATGGTGATAGAACTCAAGCTACTAGACAGGTGATATTGACCAAAGATGAGTATGAAAAGTTAGCGAGTAAAGGATCTGTGAACGATTTACCTCAGACGCTTAAAGATTACTTCGATAATAGAATTCGTTTGTTTATTGATTTAAATTCAACTTATGAAGGTTGTGAACATGTTTATTCAGCTTTTAAAACGAGTCAAATTGATGTAAGCTATGTTGATATTCATAATGATGTTATAGTTACTGATCTCCCCAAAGATGAGAGATATGCGAGGCTTCAAGGAGCTGATTATTTTGATGGTTCTCAAATAATTGAAAATTCTAAAATAGATAAGATAAGGGTATATCGCGAAGTCGAAAAAATGTCTAAATCCAAATACAACGTGGTGAATCCCGATGATATTTGTGAGGAGTACGGGGCCGATACGCTGCGTATGTACGAGATGTTCTTAGGTCCGTTAGAGCAGGCAAAACCCTGGAATACTGCAGGAATTACGGGAGTACACAACTTCCTTAAAAAATTATGGAAGCTATACCATCAGGTAGATAAAGCAGGAAATCTGGGTGATTTTGAAGTTTCTGATGCGCCGGCTTCTAAAGAGGCGATGAAAACCTTGCATAAAACCATCAAGAAGGTACAGGAAGATATTGAGAACTTCAGTTTTAATACTTCGGTTTCTACCTTTATGATCGCGGTAAACGAACTCGCTGCTGCAAAATGCAACAATCGTGAAGTGCTGGAGCCATTGGCGGTGTTGATTTCGCCTTATGCGCCACACATCGCAGAAGAATTGTGGAGTTTACTCGGTCACGATGAGTCAATCGCAACTGCTGCTTTCCCAGAGTTTGATGAAAAGCATCTGGTTGAGAGCAGTAAAGAATATCCGATCTCTTTTAATGGGAAAATGCGTTTTACGATGGAACTTCCGCTAGATCTTTCTAAAGATGAAATCGAAAAAGCAGTACGCGCGCACGAGAAAACACAAGAGTATTTAGGCGGTCGCGAACCGAAAAAGGTGATCGTGGTTCCCGGTAAGATCGTGAACTTTGTAGGATAGAAATTCAGTCCTACTCATAAAACAGAGGCTTATTTTGAGATGTTAATTCACATATTATCAAAATAAGCCTTTCCTTTTTGACATATTCTTTCTAAGCTTCTTTTTGAGAACTCTTAATTTTCTGCCTAAACCAGAAACTATGATTATTGGAGTTCCCAAAGAAATTAAAAGCAATGAAAACCGCGTAGGACTCACGCCCGGTGGCGTTTTTGAACTTACCAAACGTGGGCACACGGTGTATGTTCAAAAAACGGCCGGAGAACACAGCGGCTTTACCGATACTATTTATGAAGAGGCCGGAGCAGCAATTCTTGACACGATCGAGGAGGTGTATGCCATCGCCGAAATGATCGTTAAGGTAAAAGAACCTATCGAGCCGGAATATGACCTGGTTAAGGAAAATCAGATCGTGTTTACCTATTTTCATTTTGCCTCAAGCGAAGCGCTTACGCAGGCGATGCTTAAAAGTAAAAGTGTTTGTATCGCTTATGAAACCGTAGAAGAGTCTGATCGCAGTTTGCCCTTGCTCACTCCAATGAGTGAAGTTGCGGGACGTATGGCGATTCAGCAAGGAGCGCGTTACTTGGAAAAACCGGTAAAAGGGCGTGGTGTATTGCTTGGCGGCGTTCCCGGTGTAACTCCCGGAAAAGTCCTTGTTCTAGGTGCCGGAGTCGTGGGGATTCAGGCCGCTAAAATGGCTGCCGGTCTCGGTGCGCACGTTACGATTCTCGATATTAGTATGAAGCGTTTGCGTTATGTAAATGATATTATGCCGCCGCACGTGGTTACTGAGTTTTCGAATGAGTTCAACATCCGCAGACATATAAAAACCCACGATTTGATTATTGGTGGGGTTTTAATTCCGGGTGCCAAAGCGCCCAAATTGATCACACGAGATATGCTTAAAGATATGCGACCGGGAACGGTAATCGTAGATGTGGCGGTAGATCAAGGCGGTTGTGTTGAAACTTCACGACCTACCACGCATGAAGATCCTGTATTTATTATTGACGATGTGGTGCATTATTGTGTGGCAAATATGCCGGGTGCTGTACCATATACGTCAACCGTGGCGCTAACCAATGTGACCTTGCCCTATGTGCTTAAACTTGCTGAAAAGGGTTGGGAAAAAGCCTGCCAGGATCATCTGGATTTACAAAAAGGACTGAGCATTATCAAAGGCGAAGTTGTTTATGAAGAAATATCTGAAGCTTTTGATTTGCCTTTCAAACCTGTTTCTGAATTTTTATAGTTTACGTCAAAACGGCAGAAGCGATTTTCGGCGTATTTATTGCTAATTATTCTTTAGTTTTAAAATACTAAAATTCAAAAAACATGATAACAGGAGGATATATGGGCTACTACATTTTGGTGGGTGTGATCGCACTCATCAGTTGGGCCGTAAGCAATAAATTAAAAAGTAAGTTTAAAGAATACTCGCAAATTCATCTTCAAAACGGGATGAGCGGGGCTGAGATCGCGCGCAAAATGCTAAGCGACAATGGGATTACCGATGTAAAGGTAATTTCGGTACAAGGGCAGTTGACGGATCATTATAACCCTGCAAAGAAGACCGTCAACCTTAGTGAGCCGGTTTATAACCAGCGCAACGCTGCTGCGGCTGCTGTTGCAGCACACGAGTGTGGTCACGCGGTACAACACGCCAAAGCCTACAGTTGGTTAACCATGCGTTCTAAGTTGGTCCCTGTAGTAAGTGTGGCGTCTCGTATGTCGATGTTTGTGATCATTGGAGGTGTGGTGCTGATGTCGATCATTGGCTCTGGTCTTGGGATGACTGTAGCCATCATTGGTTTAGGACTTTTTGCAATGGGAACCTTGTTTTCATTCATCACACTACCTGTGGAATATGACGCAAGTAACCGTGCATTGGCGTGGTTAGAATCGGCTAATATGTTGACGCCAAGAGAACACGACGGAGCTAAAGATGCACTTAAATGGGCTGCTCGTACATACGTCGTAGCTGCGATTGGTTCGCTTGCAACCTTATTATACTTCGCATTGCAGATTTTAGGAAGTAGACGTTAGGTATCGAAACATAAAGAAATTAAGAACCCATTCCATTTAATTGGAATGGGTTTTTTGTGTAACTTCAAGCTATAAAGTTTTGAAAATGTGGACTAAGACTAAAATATTAAAACAGTTAGAACATCTTCCGGAAGAGTTTTCAATAGATCAATTGATTGAGCAGCTTTTGAATTCTGAAGATGAAGGTGTGCGCTTTTCAAGAGAGGATTTAATATCTCGTGTTCAGGAATCTGAAGATGATTATACACAAGGCCGAGTACAATCTCTGAAAGATTTAAATAAAACATCAGAAAAGTGGTGACGAAATTATGCGTATTCTCTGGTCTCAATTTGCAATTGATCGCTTAAAGGAAATTTTTGAGTATTATGCAGAGCATGTAAATAAGCGTGTAGCCCATAAAATAAGAATTGAAATTTTAAGTGCTTCCAAGTATTTAGAGAAACATCCGGAGTCAGGTCAAATTGAAGAAAATCTTAAATCTTTAAAATTCACTTATCGTTATATTCTGGTAAGTAACTATAAAATTATTTATAGAATAGTGGATGCAGACACAATACTTATCAATGATGTTTTTGACGTGCGACGTGATCCAGATAAGATGTTGAATTTATAAAAATCAAAAAAGCCCCAAACAGCATTGCTGTTTGGGGCTTTTTTAGTTTGTATTTGCGATTAATCAAGAATGCGAATCACAAAGTAATTCTTTTTCCCGCGTTGTAAAAGAACAAAGCGGTCGTTGATCAAATCATCTGTAGTGATGGTGAAATCTTCAGCTACTTTTTCCTGATTTACAGAAATCGAATTCTGTTTTAAAGCACGTCTGGCTTCTCCGTTAGATTTTAAAAATCCGGTTTTTTCTGCCAGCGCACTTACCATATCGAGTCCGGCTTCGATCTCACCACGGCTTACTTCCGCTTGCGGAACCCCATCAAAAACATCTAGAAAGGTCTTCTCATTCAGCGCTTTTAGGTTTGCTGCTGTTGACTTTCCAAAGAGAATTTCTGAAGCTTTTACCGCGTTCTCATAATTTTCAACACCGTGTGTGCTGATGGTCACTTCTTCTGCCAGACGCTTTTGTAAGGCACGCTGATGTGGAGCCTCCTGATGTTCTGCGATAAGATTCTCGATTTCCTCTTTTCCTAAGAAGGTAAAGATCTTAATATATTTTGCTGCATCCTCGTCGCTGGTGTTCAACCAATATTGGTAAAACCTGTATGGCGAAGTGCGTTCTGCATCTAACCAAATATTGCCACCGGCAGTTTTCCCAAATTTTGTCCCGTCTGCTTTGGTGATCAGCGGGCAGGTCATCGCATACGCCTTTCCACCACCAATTCTACGCACCAATTCGGTTCCTGTAGTGATGTTTCCCCACTGGTCGCTTCCGCCCATTTGCAGCGTTAGCTCTTTCTCACGATATAAGTGTAAAAAGTCATAACCCTGAACGAGTTGGTAGGTAAATTCAGTAAAACTCATTCCTTCCGCAGATTCTGCAGATAGACGTTTTTTAACCGAATCTTTAGCCATCATATAGTTTACGGTGATGTGTTTCCCCACATCGCGTATAAACTCCAGAAAGCTAAAATCTTTCATCCAGTCGTAATTGTTCACAAGAACGGCTGCGTTTTCTTCATCAGAATCAAAATCAAGAAAGCGAGATAATTGCTCTTTGATAGCTTCCTGATTGTGACGCAAAGTTTCTTCATCAAGCAGATTACGCTCGTCAGATTTACCTGAAGGATCGCCAATCATACCCGTGGCACCACCTACAAGCGCAATAGGCCTGTGGCCACTTGCCTGAAAGTGTTTCAGCATCATAACGCCCACGAGGTGACCTATATGAAGCGAGTCTGCAGTTGGGTCGATCCCCACATAGGCAGATCGCATTTGTTCCATAAGGTGTTCTTCAGTCCCGGGCATCACATCGTGAATCATCCCACGCCATTGCAGCTCTTCAACAAAATTGGTAATCATAATTGCTAGTTTACGCGTCAAACGCGATTTAAAATCTTTTTTCTCTAATACTGCCTGCTGAATACGATTTTATAAAATCGATTTTTACAACTGCGGCAGCCGGTCAACACGTGACCATTTATAAGCCTGCAAATATAAATATAATGCGCAAAGCTTAGCTACAAGAATAGAAGAATATGACTAACTTCGTAGCTATGATTTTAGTTACGGGAGGTACCGGTTTAGTTGGGTCACATTTGTTGTGGCAATTAGTTGCGCAAGGCGGAAATAAGATAAGTGCGATCTATAGGACCGAAGCTAAAATTAAAACGGTAGAAGCGCTTTTTGAATGGAAAAATAAGCAAGCTGAAGCGACTAATGTTTCGGCTGATTTTTCTCAAATTGAATGGATTCAAGCAGATGTGACCGATATCCCTGCCCTGACCGAAGCTTTTGCCGGAGTTACTAAAGTTTACCATTGCGCCGCACTGGTTTCTTTCAATCCTAAACGTTTTGACGAACTTCAAAAAAACAATGTTGAAGGCACAGCAAATATTATCAATTTGTGTTTAAAACATCAGGTTGAAAAATGCTGTTATGTAAGTTCGGTAGCGGCATTGGGGGATAGGGTAAAAGCCGTAACTGAAGAAACGCATTGGGAAGCCAATAAAGAAAATAGTGTTTATAGCATTTCAAAATTCGCTTCAGAAATGGAAGTCTGGCGTGGTACGCAAGAAGGCCTCGATGTGGTGATCGTAAACCCGGGAGTGATCTTAGGAGAAGGCTTTTATAACAGTGGAAGCGGCACGATGTTTAAGCAAATCGCAAACGGACTAAAATTTACAGCTCCTGGTTCTACAGGTTTTGTTGATGTGATTGATGTTGTGCGCGCGATGATCACCTTAATGCAAAGTGATGTGCACAATGAACGTTTCATTCTAGTTGGTCATAACCTTGCTTTTGAAACCGTATTAAACCATACAGCTACGGCTTTAGGAGTAAAGCCTCCTTCTAAAATGCTTAAAAAGTGGCAACTTGACCTCGCCTGGAAAATAGATTGGTTTCTAAGTCTTTTGGGTAAACGACGTCGCCTCACAAAAAGCACTGCAAAATCTGCTTATACGCAGACCGTTTATGACGCATCTAAATTAAAAGCTGAGCTCACAGATTTTGAATACACACCAATAAAAGAAACATTACAGCGCGTTGCAACGCATTTTAACTATTCACAGGAGCAATAAGCGAGTCGGATTTTAATGGTTTATCTGGTCTTGCCATGTTTGCTTTTTTGATAGAATCGCGTCTGCGTTTACTTTCTTCAATGCGAATACTATCCAGTTCATTTTGCTTAAACTGAATTTCGTCACGTTGTGCAGTAAGACGCGTGCTTACCTCTTCCCACATCGCAATATATTCATTAAAATTTACGCTGTAATAATCGATACTTTGTGCTAGTTGCAAGCTGTCGATCTCGTATTTTTCGTAAATGAACGAGTCGGGTTCTATACCTAAAGCACGCATATCGTTAACACTGTAGGTCTTGAGCGCGCGCAACAAGGAGATGTCGTATAAGATATCGGTCATTTTTTCCTGTTCGATAAAATCATCAGGTTTTTGAGGGCGTTCGATATCGTGACAGCTCAGTACTGCCAGCATAAACAAAAGCAAGATGTAGCCTTTTTTGATCATCGGTTAAAAGTTAAACGCTTTCCATACTTCTCATCGTATACTTTAAAGTTTTTATAGGCCAGTTGTCCGTTTACAAACGTGTGAGAAATGCGCGATTTAAAGGTGTTTCCTTCAAAAGGTGACCACTTGCATTTATAGAGAATATTATCTGTAGTTACTGTCCAGGGGTTGTTTAGGTCTACTAAAACAAGATCTGCATAATAACCGGGTTTGATGTAACCGCGTTTTTCTACATCAAAAAGAATAGCCGGATTATGACACATCTTTTCAACGATTTTCTCCAAACTTATTTTACCCTCGTGATATTTTTCAAGCATTGCAGGTAACGCGTGTTGTACCAGAGGTCCGCCACTAGGCGCTTTAGTATACACATTTTGTTTTTCTTCTAAAGTGTGCGGCGCGTGGTCTGTCGCGATGACATCAAGACGGTCGTCAAGCAAAGCTTCCCAAAGTGCAGCTCTATCTGATTTTTTCTTCACCGCGGGATTCCACTTGATAAGGGTTTGCTTGTCTTCATAATCTTCATCAGAAAACCAAAGATGGTGAATACAAACTTCTGCGGTGATCTTTTTATCTTTTAATGGAAGTTTATTGTCAAAAAGCTCCATTTCTTTAGCTGTAGAAAGGTGGAACACATGCAAACGCGCACCGGTTTCTTTTGCTAATGCGATCGCTTTTGAAGAAGATAAATAACAGGCTTCTTCACTTCGAATAATCGGGTGCATATTGATAGGGATATCATCACCGTAGCGTTCTTTATAGATCTCCAGATTGTTTTTGATGGTTTCTTCATCTTCGCAATGCACAGAAATTACAAGATCTGTACTCTTGAAGGTCTCTCGTAAAACCTCTTCATCATCTACGAGCATATTTCCGGTAGAGCTTCCTAAGAAGAGTTTTAGACCGGCAACTTTTGTTTTGTCGACTTTCTTGATTTCAGAAAGGTTGTCGTTAGTCCCGCCAAACATAAATGAATAGTTTGCATGCGATGTTTCGGCAGCGCGACTAAATTTATCTTCTAGTTTTTCAATCGTAGTCGCTTGAGGAACGGTATTAGGCATTTCAATGAATGAGGTGATCCCACCGGCGACCGCAGCCCTAGACTCAGAACCTATCGTCGCTTTATGCGTAAGCCCCGGTTCTCTAAAGTGCACTTGATCATCTATAACTCCCGGTAAAAGGTGTTTTCCTTCAGCATCAAAAACATGCACGTCAGGACCTTTGACGCTTAGATTTTGACTTATTTCTAAAATTATTCCGTGTTCAATGTAAACGTCGCCACGCACAATGGTGCCTTCATTTACGATATGCGCATCCTTGATCAGTACCTTTTCCATCTATATATCGTAACTTTTAAACAGACTTTTAAATTTCATTCCTAAAACGCCAAAAACGGCTTCACTAAAAATACCCGTACTCATTTTGCTGGTACCTTTGGTACGATCAACAAATATCACAGGTACTTCAACAATATTAAAACCAAGCAGGTGCGCTTTGAATTTCATTTCAATTTGAAAAGCATAGCCTACAAACTTGATTTTATCCAGGGTTATTTGTTCGAGCACTTCACGTCTATAACAAATAAAACCTGCGGTCGTATCTGCAATATCTAAGCCAGTTATAAATCTAACATATTTTGACGCGATGTATGACATTAAGACGCGTCCCATAGGCCAGTTTACCACATTTACTCCGGTCTTGTATCTTGAACCTATGGCAAGATCTGCACCGCCTTTTGCACACGCATTATAGAGCCTGATGAGGTCATTGGGGGCATGCGAGAAATCTGCATCCATCTCAAAAATATAGGCGTAATCACGCTCTAATGCCCATTTAAATCCTGCGATATAGGCTGTGCCCAAACCGTTTTTGCCGGGGCGCTCGAGCAGGTGAATTTGTCCAATAAATTCTTCCTGTAAACTTTTTACAAGCTTGGCGGTGCCGTCTGGTGAATTGTCATCAACCACCAATACTTCAAACGCGCGTTGCTGTGCAAAAATGTTGCGCACCAATTTCTCAATATTCTCGGCTTCGTTATAGGTAGGAATTATGACGAGCGAACCTGCCATCGTTGTATGATTTATGCGCAAATGTAAAGATTTTGAAGGTTATTTGTTCTGGCATTTATTCAAACTCTCGTATTTATGGTAATTTTGGACCTATAAAAAATCAAGAGTTTGCAAGCCTTAGAACGCAGTTTTAGTAGTAATGACTGGATTACCATAGTACTTGTGGCATGCTTGGTTCTTGTGGCAGTAGCCAAAGTGATCTATGAATCTCGTTTTGTAGATTTTGCAGAGCTGCTCGTAAACGAAAAGTATCTCTTAAAATCAAATAAGGATATTCGCTTTGAAAATCCGTTTAACCTGATTCTTTTTACAGTTCAATTCTTTTCGATCTCCCTTTTTATCTATGTCACTTTTAGGGAGTTGGGTGTTGAGACCGATGCTTCATCTTTTCTGCTTTATGTACGTATTGTTCTGGCTTATGTGGTATTTGTGTCCTTAAAGTTTTTTATCGAGCGTATGCTTGCTGTTTTGTTTAACGGCGAGCACGAACTCAATACGTATCAATTTTCAAAATTGAGCTACCGCAGTTATTTTGCATTGTTATTGCTTCCTGTAAATGCGGTGTTTATATATGCGTTAAAACCCGGTTTTATTACCATTTGTATCATTGTGGGAATCTTTTTGGTTTTTAACGTAATCAGCCTATTTAACACGTATAGACGGTATGAAAATATGATTTACAATAATCTGTTTTATTTTATTTTGTACCTTTGCGCACTTGAAATCGCACCCTACTTCATTTTATATAAGGTGTTTAGTTTTATATAGTTTGAATATGCGGAGTGAAATAAACCCAAATTTAGAATGTCTATGAAAGTGAAGACTATTTTGGTTTCGCAACCAGAACCAAAAGTTGAGAATTCTCCCTATTTTGAGTTACAGGAAAAGAAGAAGGTAAAAGTTGACTTCATTCCATTTATTCACGTTGAAGGTGTATCAGGCAAGGAGGTAAGACATCAAAAAATTGACCTTAGTAAGTACACAGCGATCATCCTAACCAGCCGTAACGCTGTGGATAATTTCTTCCGCATAGCGGAAGAAATGCGTTTTAAGGTGCCAGACAGCTTGAAGTACTTTTGTCAAAGTGAAGCTGTAGCTTACTATTTGCAAAAGTATGTGGTATATCGCAAGCGTAAGATTTATGTAGGTAAACGTACGTTTACTGAATTGTCACCTATTTTAAAGAAGTATAAGAATGAGAAGTTTTTGCTTCCATCATCAGATTCTTTAAAGCCGGAGGTTCCTAATGTATTGAATGATCTTAAACTGAACTGGGATCGTGGTATTTTTTACCGTACCGTGGTAAGTGATCTGTCACACCTTAAAGATGTTACTTATGACATTTTAGTATTCTTTAGCCCAAGCGGAATCAAATCACTATTTGAAAATTTTCCAGATTTTAAACAAAACGACACACGCATTGCTGTTTTTGGAAACTCTACCATCAGAGCCGTAGAAGAAGCTGGATTAAAGGTGAACATCAAAGCACCTACTCCAGAAACTCCATCAATGACGATGGCTTTGGAGAAATATATTGACGACGTCAATAAAAAATAACGCGCTCTCAAAAAGAACTAAAAAGGCTCCTGATCAGGAGCCTTTTTTTATGGAGTCATCTCTAGCCTAAAGGCGGTTGCCCTGCTAAAAGTTCGTCATTTGCAAAAGCTTCAAATTTTTTGAAATTCTCTTTAAAGGAAGCTGCTAGTTTGTGAGCAGTCTCATAATACGCTTCATCGTCACCCCAAGTTTGGCGCGGACTCAAAACATCATCTGGAACTCCCGGACACGTGCGGGGTTGTGCCACTCCAAAAACCGAATGAATATGGTAATTCTCGTGATCGATAGGGCCAAAAGAGTTGTTTAAAACCGCGTTGATCATTGCACGCGTGTATTTTAATTTCATACGTTTCCCTACGCCATAAGGTCCGCCCGTCCATCCTGTATTGATGAGCCAAACATTTACGCCGGCTTCTTTCATCTTCTTACTTAGCATTTGTGCATACTCGGTAGGATGTAAAGGCATAAACGGGGCTCCAAAACACGCAGAAAATGATGGCACAGGTTCATTTACTCCTGCTTCGGTGCCGGCAACCTTTGCGGTGTAGCCGCTAATGAAATGATACGCTGCCTGTCCTGGTGTTAATTTTGAAATAGGAGGTAAAACCCCAAAGGCATCTGCCGTAAGGAAAAAGATATGCTTTGGGTTTTTACCCACAGAAGGCTTTTGAATGTTTTCAATATGATGTATCGGGTAGCTAACGCGCGTATTGGGCGTTATAGACGTATTGGTGTAATCTACTTGTTTCTGCTTATCAAGGATCACATTTTCGAGCAAAGCGCCTTTTTTTATCGCATTAAAAATATCGGGTTCTTGAGCTTCAGAAAGGTTGATCACTTTGGCATAACAACCACCTTCAAAATTGAAAATGGCATTGTCTGCTGTCCAGCCGTGTTCATCGTCGCCAATTAATTTTCGGTTAGGATCTGCGCTTAAGGTGGTTTTTCCTGTTCCTGATAAACCGAAGAAAATAGCGGTTTCGTCATTTTGACCTACATTGGCAGAGCAATGCATAGGCAAGGTGTTTTGCTGCGTAGGAAGTATAAAGTTAAGTACCGAAAAAATACTTTTCTTGATTTCGCCGGTATATCCCGTACCCCCAATAAGAATGGTTTTTTCTTCAAAACTGATAATGGCAAAATTTTCTTGACGGGTGCCGTCGATTTCAGGATTTGCTTTAAATCCGGGAGCGTTAAGCACCAACCAATCTTCTTTAAAGTTATCAAGCTCTTCTTCAGAAGGTCTTAAAAACATATTGTAAACAAAGAGGTTAGACCAAGGGTGTTCATTTACGACGCGCACGCCCATTTTGTAACGGTCATCGGCGCAGGCAAATGCATCACGCACGTAGAGTTTACGTTCTGACAAATACGTATTCATCTTGTTACGTAGCTGTTGAAATTTGTTCTTATCAAACGGGATGTTGATAGCTCCCCACCAGACCTTGTCTCGGGTTAACTCGTCAATCACGATAAATCGGTCTTTTGGAGACCTTCCGGTAAATTTCCCGGTTTCTATTGCCAAAGCTCCCGAGTCGGTGGTTGTTCCCTGACCGAGAAGTACACAGATTTGGTGCAATTCTTCTGGAGGCAATTGGTAATGAATTGTGGCATTTTTAATTCCGTATTGCGATAACGCAATCGTTTTCGTAAATAAGGCAGTTGAAGCCATAAAATTGAATTTTTAGAAATACGCCGTAAAGCTAATGCTTTAAAATTATCAAAAAGTTAAAAAAAGATAATTATTTTAGTAATTTGATAAAATTATAAGTGATTGCGATCCAGGCCGAAATAAGCAAAGCACCGCCTATCGGGGTAATCCAGGCAATTGCCGAAATATCAACTCCGGTTATAGGTTTTGTAGTAAGTAAATAAATCGAACCGCTAAAGAGTAACACGCCACTTATAACCAAATAAAAACTGATTTTTTGTGCTTTTTGAGATAAGGGCAATGCGCCGCCGACAAGTAATAATAAAAATGCGTGATACATTTGATAGCGCACTCCGGTTTCAAACGAATTTATAGCTTCAGGCGTTAAACTTTCTTTGAGTCCGTGCGCGCCAAAAGCGCCTAAAATTACTGCGGTTAATCCTAAAAGTGCACCGGTGATGAGAAGTGTTCTTTGCATGATTTCGATTTAAAATACGCGATCAAATGACTAAATTAATCACAGCAAAAATACGCTTTTATTATGCGAAACATCTTAATTATAGGGGCAGGAAAATCTACGGCTCAACTCATAAAATATCTAGCCGATAAGGCTTCTTCTGAAAATTTACAACTTACGATAGCAGATCGTGATCTCGCTCAGGCACAGGCATTGGCGGGAAACTATGATTGCGCTAATGCCATTACACTAGATATCAATAATGTTGAAGACCGAAAGGAGCAAATCAAAAAAGCCGATATTGTTATAAGTATGCTTCCTGCGCGTTTGCATATTGAAGTGGCGCGCGATTGCCTGGCGCTTCGTAAAAATCTGGTAACCGCTTCTTATATAAGTGATGCGATGAAGGAGCTAGATGACGAGGTCAAAAAGAAAGGTCTGGTGTTTATGAACGAAGTAGGCCTTGATCCGGGAATCGATCATATGAGTGCGATGCGGGTGATTGACCGTGTGCGAGATGCTGGTGGGAAAATGCTGTTATTTGAGTCTTTTTGCGGCGGATTAGTCGCTCCCGAAAGCGATACGAATCTTTGGAATTATAAATTCACGTGGAATCCCAGAAATGTCGTTTTAGCCGGTCAAGGCGGGGCGGCAGAATTTATTCAGGAGGGTACTTATAAGTATATTCCGTATCAGCGGTTATTCAGAAGAACCGAATTTCTTGATGTGGAAGGCTACGGAAGATTTGAAGCGTACGCCAATAGAAACTCTCTAAAATACCGAAGCACTTACGGTTTGGAGGATATTTTGACCCTGTATCGCGGTACGATGCGTCGTGTAGGATTTTCTCGTGCCTGGAATCTTTTTGTGCAATTAGGAATGACTGATGATAGCTATACCTTACAAGACACCGAAGCGATGAGCTATCGCGAATTTACCAACCTCTTTTTGCCGTATTCGCCCACAGATTCTGTGCAGCTCAAATTGCGACATATGCTTAAAATTGATCAGGATGATTTGCTTTGGGATAAATTGTTAGAGCTTGATCTGTTTGATGATACCAAAAAAATAGGACTGAAGGAAGCAACACCTGCGCAATGCCTGCAGCGAATTCTAGAAGATCAATGGACCCTTGCTGAAACCGATAAAGATATGATCGTGATGTATCATAAGTTTGGCTATGAGATCAATGGCCAAAAGAAACAAATTGATGCGACGATGGTGAGTGTTGGCACCAATCAAACCTATACTGCAATGGCCAAAACAGTTGGATTGCCGGTAGGCATTGCGGCGTTGAAAATACTTAATAAAGAGATCACGACTCCGGGAGTTCAGTTGCCGATACGGCGTGAAGTTTATAATCCTATTTTAGATGAATTGGAAGAAAACGGGATTATTTTTAAGGAATATGAAGTGCCTTATTTAGGGTACAATCCGCACCATCAATAAATCAGAATGATTAAAAATTTAAAGTTTTTTGCAGGCTTACGCTTATAGTAATGAGGTTAATTGCTATTTTTAGTTGAAATACTATAGGTAATGAAAATCGTAAACGAACAAATAGCAATAGACGGAATAGATAAAATAATCTTGCGCCAACTGATGGAAGATGCGCGTAAACCCATTTTGGAAATTGCACGTCAAGTTGGTATCTCTGGTGCTGCGATACACCAACGTCTTAGAAAATTAGAAAAGTCGGGTTTGATCACCGGTTCAAAGTTCACCATAGACCCAAAGATCTTAGGATACAATACGATGGCGTTTATTGGGATCTATTTAGATCGCGCGATGAGCAATCCTAAAGCCGTAAAACAGCTTGAAGAAATCCCGGAAGTTTTGGAGTGTCATTACACCACAGGGAATTGGTCTATTTTTATCAAGATCCTGTGTAAGAATAACGAACACTTAATGCATCTACTCAATAAAAAAGTACAGGCGATTGATGGCGTTTCAAGAACCGAAACGTTTATTTCTTTAAATCAGCAGATAGAACGTCAGATTCAGATATGATTGAAAGCCTTACTCCTCAAGAGATTCAAAACTTGTTCGATTACGAGTGTGTTGAGGTAGAAGAAGAATCATTTGAAGAATTTACTTCCAGATATAATGGTTTTGGGTCCGATTTTTATCAAGAACTATCAACTAAATTCCCCTTAGTTTTTCAACACTTGCGATTTTATAAAGAAGTTAGAGGCACCGGAAAATGTTCAGGAATACTAAACTTTCCTGATCTAAAAGCGAGCCACGCTCACTTTTTATATAGAGATTTTGCGCTCGTAATAGGATTAGATCCCGGGACACCTCAAATTTCCATTCACAATTATAAAACAGGAATTGAAGTAGGTTATTGGAGCGATAAGCCTTTCGAGGAATTAAATAAATTTATTGAATTTGAGATATTCCCAATTTTTAACCAATAAAAAACCCGGCACTCTTTCTTATCAAGTAACCGGGTTTTCCAACTTAACTAACCAACCAATTATGAACAGTTATTGAGTCGGTTATATAGGAGTTACCTTACATCTTTTTTTTTAAAAAATTATAAAACCATAAGGTTGCAGCCGCGAATGTCTGAAGTATCAAAACGGCCTAAAATTTCAAAGCGGTTTTCATCAAGTTTTTTACCCAAATCTTGTGTTGCTATAAAAGGACAGGAATAGTGATTGGCGAGATCGATCACGTTGATTCCACCGGTTTTTCCCGGGGCTACATAATTTAACGCATCTTCGGTATCTCGCATAAAAACCTGCATCCAAGGCGGATTTGTAAAAATCCCGTTTCCGTTTGAATAGCCTTGAGACAGCAATTCGGTCATCCCATATTCGCTATGAATTTCAGCAACGCCAAAGCCTTCTTTTAAGATGGCGTGTAACTCTTCTCGTATCAGTTCTTTTCTTCGGCCTTTCATACCGCCGGTTTCCATCACAATGGTATTCTTCAGCTTAAATTCAAACTGCTCAACCAGATCAAGCAACGCAAAAGAAACACCAATTAAAAGCACTTTTTCGCCTTCGGCATCCAGACGCTTTAGTTTTTCGCTTAAAGCGTTATAATCATTGAGATAAAAGCCGCTATCCGGTTTTTTGCTGTCGTTGATCAAGCAATCAACCATATAAATAAGTGACGAGCCGTCGCGCTCTAAGTAAGACGGAAGCAACGCAAGAACCGTATAGTTTTCGATAGCGCCATAATGCAGTTTAAAGCTTTTGCGAAAGCTTTTTTCGTATAGATCAAGATCGGTCACGTGATGTTTGCTGGTAATACTGCCTGTGGTTCCGCTACTGGTAAAAACCGTTTGCACCGCATCTTCTGAGGCCACAATTTTAAATTCTTTAAAAAATTGAATAGGCAAAAACGGTATTTGATCAAGCTCAATTATAGTAGCAGGATCTATCTTCAAATAATCACAAAATTGACGATAAATCACATTATGCTCCCACTGATAGTTAAACGATGCCAGCGCAAGGTTTTTAAACTGATCTTGGGTTTGAATAGTGAATATAGAATCTGGAAGCATACCTAATTTTAGAGAATGTAAAGTTATCTAAAATCAAAAAGCAGCCGAACATTTATTATTTTTAAAGCAAGTTAAGTTTATTTAAATGTTACCAATGCGGTTAACATGACCGTGCCAAATATTAAAATGTATCTTTACGATTCGATTAAATTTTCAGTCTTATGAAGAAAAAGGAAATTAAGATTTTGCTTGTTGACGACGAGCCGGATATTCTTGAGATTGTTGGCTATAACCTTAGTAACGAGGGCTATCAAGTCATCACCGCTTCTAACGGAAAAGAAGGGGTGAAAGCGGCAAAAAAGAATAATCCACATCTTATCATTCTTGATGTGATGATGCCTGAGATGGATGGTATCGAAGCCTGTGAGCAGATACGTAAATTACCAGGTCACGAAGAAACGATCATTGCTTTTTTAACGGCTCGCGGTGAAGATTATTCACAAGTCGCCGGTTATGATGCCGGAGCAGACGATTATATTACAAAACCTATCAAGCCTAAAGTTTTGGTAAGTAAGGTAAAGGCGTTGTTACGTCGTCTTAAAGAAGAAGAGGAAGGTGACAGTTCGGTTAAAATAGGCGATCTGGTAATCAATCGTGAAGAGTACAAGATCATTAAAGACAAGAAAGAGATGGTGCTCCCGCGTAAGGAGTTTGAACTGCTTTCTTTGCTTGCTTCAAAACCCGGAAAAGTATTTAAGCGCGAGGATATTCTTGACAAGGTCTGGGGTAATGAAGTAGTTGTGGGTGGTAGAACCATCGATGTACACATTAGAAAACTACGTGAAAAAATAGGCGACAAAAAATTTAAAACCATTAAAGGCGTAGGATACAAATTTGTGGTTTAAATGGCAGTGAATTTTAAAAAATCATACCGTTTTGCAGTGTTTTCATCACTGATGATTACGGTAGCTCTAACGCTCTTTGTGAGCGTTTTTTTCTATATGACTAATGCGATAGACTGGGTGTTTATTGTCTTGTTTGCATTGGTGTGTTTTGCTTTATCCTTCTTGCTTATTCAAGTGCGGGTAGAACGGTTTATTTACAATCGCGTGAAACAAATTTATGATGATGTTACGCTACTCGATGTAACCTCGTTACGCCGCGGCCAGATCACCACAGATATGTCTAGCCTTACTAAGGAAGTAGAACGCTTTGCGGCGAGTAAAAAGCTCGAGATCGAATCGCTTAAAATTAGAGAAGAATACCGAAAGGAGTTTATGGGAAATGTGGCTCACGAACTCAAAACGCCTTTATTTACTGCGCAAGGCTATATTCTCACCTTGCTTGATGGGGCGATGAAAGATAAATCGGTGCGCAAAAAATATTTAAAGCGTGCAGGAGCTTCTATTGAGCGTCTGGTCTATCTCGTTAATGACCTGGATATGATCGCCAAACTCGAAGTGGGAGATCTTAATATTCGCTATGAATATTTTGATATGGTCGAGTTGGTAAAAGACACCTTCGAACTTTTGGAGATGGAAGCTGCTAAGAAGAATATCACGCTTACTACAGATATGGAGTACGACTATCCCATTATGGTCAATGCAGATCGGGAGCGTATTCAGCAGTTGTTGACTAATCTTATCGTGAACTCGGTAAAATATGGAAAGCAAGACGGTACCACAGAGATTTCCATAGAAAACCTTATTCAGAATAAAGTTATTGTGCGTGTGACTGATAACGGTGAAGGAATCGCGTCTGAACATATCCCACGTTTATTTGAGCGTTTTTACCGTGTTGATAAAAGTGGTTCGCGTCGTGAAGGTGGCTCAGGACTTGGGCTCTCTATCGTCAAGCACATTATTGAAGCCCATGACGAAAAGATTTATGTTGAAAGCGACTTTGGAGTGGGATCTGAGTTTTCGTTCACCCTTGAAAAGGCCGAAGAGCTCCCCGAAGCTCCCCTCCCCAAAACGTCTTTGGTTGAGTAAAGGTTCAAACCCGGTAAAGACTTTGACTTTACTCAAATCTTTTAAACTGAATTTTTCCTGGTCCTTAAAAGGAACGATCCCCATAGTGTGTAAGCGCTTGGCGAGATATTCTTGTTCAGTTTGCCCGGGTGTGGGTATAAAAAAGGCTTTTTTGCCCAGTTTAAAGAGATCCATAATGGTAGTGTAGCCCGAGCGACAAATGACAAGATCACTTGAGCAAATCGCTTTTTGTAAATCTTCAGTCTCCATAAAGTTTACAATTTTAACTTGCTCTTTACGGGTGACTTTTTGCTCAGCTTCAACTACGCCGCGCACGAAAAGTACTTGCCCTTTGTAGTGTTTCAACTCGTGCATTAAAATTTCTTCAAGCTCGGTACGTTGCGGTTCAGGACCACTTAGCAATACCATAATATCGTAGCTAGACGAGGTTTCTTTCTGCTTAAGCCGTGATAATGCGCCGATGTATTTTACCGGGATCTCAAATTTTTTAGGATGACCCAATTTTCCGCTAAGGTTAGCATCATCTGCAAAATCAGGTACCCAGCATTCATCAAATTTTTTGATGTAACTGCGATGCATTGCAGAAGTTAATCGGGTGGTGCTTCCGCTTAAAACCTGAAGTTGATGCGTGATAAAAACCGTAGGAATTTCAGTATGATACAAGCCTAATCGGTTATCAGAGATCACGCCATCGATCTTCTTGTTTTTTACCAATTCTTTGAGTTGCTCGCGTTCTTGACGAATAGCTTTTAGGACTTTGGGACTGCGCAAAAGCATTTTCCATTTAAAACGCTTGCCTTTTTTAGCGTATTCGATCTTGTAAGAAGGCAATTCAATACCTTCTAACTGCGGAAACTCCTTTTGAAGCAAGGTTAACGCCATACCGTCGCTTGCTATGATCACCTCAAAACCGTCTGCGAGAAGCGCATAAATTATGGGGATGCTTCGGGTAGCATGCCCAAGTCCCCAGTTAAGCGGAGCAACAAGTATGGTTTTATGAATTTTCATCAATACAAAAGTGTAACATACCTGATAACTAAATGTTTCAGTTAGATTATCAAACTATTAAAATTACGGTTTAGTATATTAAATCAAATATTTTAAATAACTGTATTTTAGTGTTTTAAGGGTTTTTAGAAAAGTTATGTATATGTTAGGTTGCATTATGATAATTTATTAGCCGCGCATTTGTAAGAGTACCCGTATATTTGAGCCGATTTTTTAAAAGGTATTTAAATTCAGGTTCGTTTTTAGAATACCTTCAGCAATAACCTCCGCAAAAGGAAAAAGAGCACACAGCAGTTGGGAAGTAAAAATAAATTAAAACGCTTTCGCGAAAACGAAACTTTTAGCAATGTCATTCAGCCAAAGCGGGAAGAATTGACCGATCAGGAATTTCCGTTAAAAGGAAACTGGAATAGGGATTTCTTTAAAAATGATAAGCCTATCGTTCTTGAGCTGGGTTGTGGCAAAGGAGAATACACTGTGGGGTTGGCGCAGCGGTTTCCTGAAAAGAACTTTCTGGGCATAGACATTAAAGGAGCGCGTTTTTGGCGTGGAGCTAAAACCGCTTTAGAAGAAGGTATTTCCAATGCAGGTTTTCTACGTACCCAGATTGAGTTGGTTGATAAAGCTTTTGCCGAAAATGAAATCTCTGAGATCTGGATCACGTTTCCCGATCCTCAGATCAAGTATAAGCGTACCAAGCATCGTATGACCAATCCGGAGTTTTTAGCACGCTATAAGGCTATTTTAAAGCCTGATGGTTTGATGCATTTAAAAACCGACAGTGAATATATGCACGGCTATACTTTAGGCCTTTTAGAAGGTTTAGGGCACGAGATCGTATATGCGCATCATAATATTTATATCAATCACGAGGCGCCACAGGAAGTGGTTGGTATTCAGACTTTTTATGAAAAACAGTATCTTGAAAAGGGGAAACCCATTACCTATATAAAATTCAAGATCAACTAAGTACTTTTGGAAATAACAAAGCTCTTCTTTATCACCTATTTTGCTGCGTTCCTTGGGGTATTGCCACCGGGTTTGGTCAATATGTCTGTAGCAAAAACCTGCGTACATCGCGGGATGCGTAATGGGGTGCTTGTTGCGATAGGAGCTTCGATCGTTGTTTTGTTACAGGCTTTTGTTGCGGTGTTACTGGCGCGTTATATTTTTAGTCATCCTGTGGTTAGAAATACGTTGTTGCGCACGGGTATTGTGATCTTTGGGATACTGGCGGTCTATTTCTTCATCGCTGCTAAAAAGAACAAGGTCAAAGAGGTTAAAATCCCTAAGCATAGTGGTCGTCGCAGTTTTGCAAAAGGTGTTTTTGTAGCAGTGATCAATGTGTTGCCTATTCCATATTTCTGTGCGTTGAGTGCGGCGTTCAATATTACCAGTGTTAATAATAACGGTTGGGTAGAAATAGGTTTGTTCACGCTTGCAGCAGCTTCAGGAACCTTCACAGCATTGTATCTTTATGTGGTAGGTTTTAACCGAATTCAAAATGAACCGCGCAATTTTGCCAAGTATTCTAATTATTTTATGGCTGCGCTGATGATCGTATTGGTAATTCTCACGCTTATACGTATGCTTTATGCCAAAACCTGAAACGCTTAATTTCTTTCAAAAAGTATATGCCGTTGCACGGCAAATCCCTTACGGAAAGGTCACTTCGTATGGCGCTATTGCCAAATGTTTAGGAGCTCCTCGAAGTGCGCGTATGGTAGGTTATGCGATGAATGGCGCTTCTGCGATAGAAGATGTGCCGGCGCATAGAGTGCTTAATCGTAACGGACTTTTAACAGGGAAACACCATTTTCCCGGAACGCATTTAATGCAGCAATTGCTCGAGAGTGAAGGGCATACAGTTGTAGAAGACAAGCTTCAGGATTTTGATAAACATTTTTGGGACCCGGTTGAGATGATAGGTTTTGATGCTTCAGCCGACCAATAAATTCAACTGAAATTATAAGGTTAAAATCCTGAAGAGTACATCAGGATTTTCAATAGGTAGATAACAAATAACTCTTTCGAGTTCTGAAGTTTTCAGCCTATATTTGCACCTTTAGAATCAATCTAAGTAAGACAACGTGAAGTTAGAAAAACAAGCAATACTTAATGCGCTTAAAACCATAAGTGCGCCGGGAGAAGGTGAGGATATGGTAACCAGTGGCGCGGTAACAAATGTAGTGACTTTTGGAGATGAGGTTATCGTTGATATCACGATCAAAAACCCGAGTTTACAAGCCAAGAAGAAAACTGAAGTTGAGATTATGAAGGCGATTCACGCTGAAGTTCATCAGAAGGCACAGGTTAAAGTAAACGTACGCGTAGATGCTCCCGAGAAAAAGCAGGTTAACGAGATCAAAGGAAAACCTATTCCGGGAATTCAAAATATTATAGCAGTAGCTTCTGGTAAGGGAGGTGTAGGTAAATCTACGATTACCGCTAACCTTGCTGTGAGCCTTCAGAAAATGGGCTTTAAAGTGGGAATTCTTGATGCAGATATTTACGGGCCTTCCATCCCGATTATGTTTGATGTTCAGGATGAGAAACCGCTTTCAGTAAAAGTTGACGGGAAGCAGAAGATGAAACCGGTAGAAAGCTACGGCGTAAAAGTTTTATCAATAGGCTTCTTTACAAAACCAGATCAAGCTGTGGTATGGCGAGGACCTATGGCGTCAAAAGCACTTAACCAGATGATCTTTGATGCAGCTTGGGGCGAACTTGATTTTCTTTTAGTAGACCTTCCTCCGGGAACCGGTGATATTCACTTGAGTATCGTACAAGCGATGCCGCTTACCGGAGCTGTAGTGGTTAGTACTCCGCAAAATGTGGCTTTAGCCGATGCTAAAAAAGGAGTAGCTATGTTTCAGCAAGAAAGTATCAACGTTCCTGTGTTAGGAATCGTAGAAAATATGGCTTGGTTTACTCCAGAAGAGCTACCTGAGAATAAATACTATATATTTGGCAAAGAAGGTGCTCGTAATTTAGCCGAAGATTTAAATGTACGTTTGTTGGCGCAAGTACCTTTGGTGCAAAGTATACGAGAGGCCGGTGATGTGGGACGTCCTGCTGCTTTGCAAGATGACACCATATTGTCTGAAGCGTTTGAGACTATGACGCGCAATAGTGTTGAAGAACTAGTAAAACGTAATGATAACTTACCTCCTACAGAGGCTGTTAAGATTACAACTATGGCAGGCTGTGCCGCCGTTAAAAAATAGATTATGACAGATACAGAATTAAAAGGCAAAGTTGAAGCAGCTTTAGAAGAGATTCGTCCTTTTTTGCAAAGTGACGGTGGCGATATCGCCTTGTTGAGTATTGAAGATGGTACCACTGTAAAAGTACAGTTAGAAGGTGCTTGCGTGGGCTGTAGTGTTAATCAAATGACACTCAAAAGTGGTGTAGAAATGACTATCAAAAAACACGCTCCACAAATTGAACGTGTGATCAATATAGAAGCATAAAGCTTCCTTTTAAATAATTCTATACATTAAAAAGCTAAGCGGAAATCCCGTTTAGCTTTTTTTGTATAAAAACTTCGCAGGCTGATCCATTAGGCATAGTTTAGAATTGAATTTTCAATTTCGACCCAATTCTCAGAATATTAAACCCGTTGGCGGCGCAAACATTTTAAGCGTAAAATTTACATTTAAATAGTATATTTAGCTGTTTATTTTAATACCTATTATAATGAGTCATTCAAAAAGCCGAAGAAACGCATTGAAAAATATTGCATTAACCACAGGAGGTGTCAGTTTAGGCCTTTCTGCGTTGAGTTGTAAAGAAACCAGTGAGGAACAAGAGCAAGTCGCTGCAGAAGAAGAGCAAGCGCTCAAGGGCAATATCAATCATTCTGCTTGCTATTGGTGCTATAACTCCTTTCCACTAGATGCATTTGCTAAAGATGCGGCTGACTTAGGTCTTAAGGGGATCGACTTATTAAAGCCTGAAGAGTGGGAGACCGCTGCCAAATACGGTTTGGAGTGCGCCGTTGCTACCGAAAGTTTCGCGAGTATTACTAACGGTTTTAACGATCCTGCAAATCATAAAGACTTGCAAGAGAAATATGCCAGGCTTATCGATCAGGCAAGTGAAGCGGGAATTAAGAATGTGATCGTGTTTTCTGGAAATAAACGGGAGTTGAGCGAAGAAGAAGGTTTGGCTAATTGTGCTGAAGGTCTGGCGCCTCTGGTAAGACAAGCTGAAGAAAAAAACGTAGTGCTCATTATGGAACTGCTTAACAGTAAGATCGATCACGCCGATTATCAATGCGATAATACATCTTGGGGTGTGGCGCTTTGCGAGCGCTTGGGCTCAGAGCATTTTAAGCTGTTGTATGATATTTACCATATGCAAATTATGGAAGGAGACGTGATACGCACGATTCAAGATTATAATCAATATTTTGCGCATTATCATACCGGCGGAGTTCCAGGGCGCAATGAAATTACCGAAGTGCAAGAGCTTAATTATCCTGCGATAATGCGAGCGATCAAAGACACAGGTTATACCGGTTTTGTAGCTCAGGAATTTATTCCTACCTATCCCGATAAGATCGCTGCCCTAAAAGAAGGCATACGCATTTGTGATGTTTAAAATAATCCTAGTAAAACAGTAGGATTTTAAGCTTCTGAAAACTGGATTTTTATTAATTTTGCAGGTTCAAATACAGCAATTATGCAAGATGTTACCATAACCGTTATTGACCGAGAAGGAGTGGCTCACGCACTTGAGGCACCTACAGATATGAATTTAAACTTGATGGAAGTTTGTAAAATGTATGAGCTTCCTGTTGAAGGAACCTGTGGCGGAATGGCCATGTGCGCTTCCTGCCAATGCTATGTCGTTTCTGACCATAAGCTTAATGAAATGAGCTATGATGAAGAAGCGATGCTTTCTGAAGCATTTAACGTAGAAGAAAATAGCCGCTTAGGATGTCAAATTCCTATTACTCCAGACCTTAATGGGTTAGAAGTAAAATTGGCACCAGAGAGCTAAGCCTATAAACGATTCATTAAAAACGCCCTTGGTCTTGTAATCAAGGGCGTTTTTATTGGCACCGCCATCTATTATCCTGAGCTAGTTTGCTTGAATAAAGTCAAATTTTTATTGCTCACTTTTTAAGATGTTGACAGCAAAAGGTAACAAGCGCGCTACAAATTCGGCATAAGCGTCTTCAGAAGGATGTAGACCGTCTGAGGCTACAAGATTGGGTTCAGCAATACCTCTTCTGGTGATGTCTGTAATGTTTACAAAACGTACGCCTCTTTGTTCTGAAATTGCTCTGGCATAAGCATTATAGGCATCGATCTCTTCTGAAATTGTTTCAGCACTGCCACTGTTTTGTCCAAAAGGAGTGTATGCATAATCAGGTATTGAAACTACAAGCACGCGGTCTTTGTTTCCTTGAGCAAGATTGATAGCGGTCATTAATAATTGGGGAAATTCAGTCTCATATTGACTGAAACTTCTTCCTTGATATTGATTGTTTACGCCTATAAGTAAAGTGACCAGATCGTAGGTGTTAGCAGGATTCTCATTATTTATTGCATTGATAAGGTCATCTGTACGCCATCCTGTAGTGGCGATAATGTCGGTTTCAATGCTGCCTTCGGTTTGTGTTGCTAAGGCTTCTTCAAGCTGAATAGGAAATCTGCAGGTTGAGCAAACGCTTTCTCCAATCGTATAACTGTCACCTAAGGCTAGATATGTATAATCAGCTTCAGATTGATCTACAGGAAATTCTTCAACTATAGTACCGCTTTCATCTGAAGTGCCACAGCCCAAGGTTATTAAAATGAGTAAGAGTCGTAATGGGTGAAGTATGGTTTTTAGCATGTTCTATTTCGTTCTATAATCTATTAGTTTTTGAGGTCCTTCCAGCGGAATGCGTATGATTCTTAAAAAACCTTCGTCGGTGGTGGCAATTTGCCATTTGATGAGGGTGATCGCTCCGTTTTCAATTTCCAGACCGGTGATGCTGCGTGGGTGTACACAGCTTCCGTCATTAAAATAAGCAATGTCTCCCGGTTCTGGAAATCTTGGCCGGTGGGTGTGCCCCGTAATCGTAAACTGATTGTTGCGTTGAGTGATCCATTTTTTAGTACGCCGTTCTACTTTTATGAGTTCCTGATAATTCTTCGCCGGACTCGTAGGATCTGAAATTCCTGCTCCTTGTAAAGGACGCCACAAAACACGCACCATAAAGCGATTAAAACGCCAGGCTACATAATTCATCCAGTCGGCTTGATGCCCGTGACATAAAAAGAGCTCTTGGTTGGTTTCTGTATGCTTGAGAATGATTCCTTCGTGCACTTTAATTCCCGGAAAAAGAGGTTGGTCGCTGTCTGTTTTTCGGTCAAAGAATTTATGAAGATGCTTTTCTACATAATGCTGGTTTTTATAAACCATATCGTGATTTCCCCAAATCAAATGCAGGCGCCCTTCAGCATAAAACTGTTGCATTAGGCCGTATACATTTTTATGGGATTCAAAGAGAATATCAAACGAGAGGTTTTCCCAAAGCTCATCTCCATCCCCAAGTTCGCAATAGGTAAACCCGTTTTGGTAATAATGCTTGAGCGCGTGAAAATAGATGTTTCGGTTGTTTGCAAAATCATCTGCACCGCTATTATCACCGCGATGGCAGTCGCTAAACAAGATAAACTTGCTCTCGTCTGAAAATGGGATTACCGGTGCATTAGCAAAAGCACGATCAAAACGGTGGGTAGAAGACATCTAAGCTTTTAGCTAAAGATACAACTAAAGCTAAAATCAAATGCTAGGCAGTAATTTTGTCTGTAATTTCCTGTTCGATTCCGCTCCAAAGAATGATGCGTCGGCGTAGGGCTTCAACAGCTGTGTGTTTAACTTCTTCCCATTTGAGTGAGTCTGTTCCGCAGAGTTCTTCTATCATTTTTAAAGCCATTGGGCCGTGTTCATCACCATCTAATTCTATATGGCGATCAAAATAGTATTTGAATAAACTCAAATCCTGTTTTGGGAAGTTTGCTTGTATTTCAGCAATAATTTTACTGAACATATCCGGAATCAAATCTTCACGACCAAAAGTAAAAGCGGCAGCGATCTTATGTGGTTTTCCTTCAGCAATTATTTCAAAAGTAAAGCGTAAAAACTCCTTCACGCTTTCAGGAATGTCACTTACGGCAATGACTAGAAAGATATCGGTGCCGTGCGTGATGTGGTTTAAAAAGCTGTTGATTTGTTCGAGAGAAGCATCAGATTTTTTCATCGCATCCAGATACATCTCAAAATGGCTTTGGCGCTTGCCATCCATATTGATGTCTGTTTCTTCGGCAAGTACGATCTCGTTGATCAAGTAGCGAATCTCCGGATTTCCGATAGGATACCACGGCGTAGAAACTTTGGTTAAATCAAATTGTAATGCTTTAAGCAGCGACATAAAATCCCAAACGGCAAAAACGTGATGTTGCATAAACGATTGCAAATCAGCCGGGGTACGCAATTTCTTATAAAGGGTGTGATTTAAAAGTTCGTCCTGATAGGGAGCGATCGCCTTATTAATATACTTAATCATCAAACAATTTTTTGCAAAATTAAAAAAATCAATTTGACTCTATGCTATTTTAACCCTTGATAATCCTTATATCACTATTATTTAAATGCATTGAGACCGGTAATGTCCATACCGGTGATGAGTAGATGAATGTCGTGTGTACCTTCGTAAGTGACTACACTTTCTAAATTCATCATATGGCGCATAATGCTATACTCGCCGGTGATGCCCATCCCGCCTAAAATTTGTCTGGCTTCACGAGCGATTTTTAGCGCCATTTCTACGTTGTTTCGTTTTGCCATTGAGATTTGGGCTGAAGTAGCCTTATCTTCATTTCTAAGCGCTCCCAAACGCCAGGCGAGCAGTTGGGCTTTGGTGATCTCGGTGATCATTTCTGCTAATTTCTTTTGCTGAAGCTGAAAAGATCCAATAGGTTTACCAAATTGCTCCCGTTCTTTTGCATAGCGTAGCGCCGTATCGTAGCAATCCATCGCAGCGCCAATAGCACCCCAAGCAATCCCAAAACGCGCCGAATCTAAACACATCAACGGAGCGCCAAGGCCTGACTTATTAGGAAGCAGGTTTTCTTTCGGGATTTTTACATTGTCAAAAATAAGTTCGCCGGTTGCACTTGCACGCAATGACCATTTGTTGTGCGTGGTAGGCGTAGAAAAACCTTCCATCCCGCGCTCAACGATCAAGCCGTGTATTCTTCCGTTTTCATCTTTTGCCCATACCACAGCGATATCTGCAAATGGAGCATTTGAGATCCACATTTTTGCTCCGTTCAACAGGTAATGATCGCCCTTATCTTTAAAATTGGTTACCATCCCGCCGGGGTTGGAGCCGTGATCGGGTTCTGTGAGGCCAAAGCATCCCATAAATTCACCGCTGGCGAGTTTAGGTAAATACTTTTTTCGTTGTGCTTCGGTACCGAATTTAAAAATAGGATACATTACCAGCGACGACTGTACCGAAGCTGTAGAGCGCACGCCACTATCACCACGCTCGATCTCTTGCATAATGAGACCGTAGCTTATTTGGTCTAAGCCGGCGCCACCGTATTCTTCAGGTATATAAGGGCCAAAAGCACCAATTTCAGCAAGACCCTTAATAATTTCCTTTGGGAATTCAGCTTTTTGAGCTGCTTCCTCGATGATAGGAGAAACATCGCGTTTCACCCAATCACGAGCAGCGCTTCGCACGAGTTTGTGCTCTTCGGTTAAAAGATCATCAAGGTTGTAATAATCGGGAGCTTCAAAAAGATCGGGTTTCATAAGGTGCTTATTGAAAAACAGTGAACTGTTGAATTATTAATGCTTTAAAGATTGTGTTTTGTAATCCTCTAAATTTAGCATTTTGCTAAAGCATCAGAAACAATTCTTTTAAATTTTCAATAGGCTAAGGCAGCTTACATTTTTAAATAAAAATCTTTAACCAATTTCTGATAGGCTTCGGTGTAGTTGTGGCGTGAAATTTCGATAATCAATTCGTCTTTTTGCGGAGTGGTTTGTGTTCTGCTGAAAAGCAGCAAGGAGCGTTTCGCTTCAACCTGAGCGTTTCCTTTAACGTGGGTTATTTTCTGCGGAAATAAATTGCCACGTGCAGCGAGATCAATAAATTCTTGCTCGCGATTATAGGGTATCACCACGCTGAATATTCCGTCAGGATTGAGTAATTGATTTACCGAAGCTACAAGCAGTTCAAACGGCATCGATTCTTCAAAACGCGCTTGTTCCCTGGCGGAACCTTGCTGCTCTGCTTGCGGAACATTTCCTTCAAAAAAGGGAGGATTACAGGTGATTAAGTCGTAGGTGTCTTCTATTTCGGTTGCAAATTCATACAAGTGTGCGTGATAACAAAACAGGCGATCACCCCAAGGAGAAGCTTCAAAATTTTCTACCGCTTGCTCATAGGCATCTTCATCAAGCTCTAGCGCATCTACAAGTTCTGCATCGCAGCGTTGGGCGAGCATCAATGCAATTACACCGGTTCCGGTGCCAATGTCAAGTATAGCAAATGGATTTTGAGCTACAGGTGTCCAAGCGCCTAGCAAAACACCATCGGTACCAATTTTCATCGCACAGCGATCTTGCTTGACGGTAAATTGTTTGAACTTGAAAGGTTTTGACAAAACGTAACTGGTTGAGAATACTGTTACAAATAAATACCAATGAGCCCTTCGGGCGTATCTAGAGTGATGGTTTTAGTGCTTCGATCTACTTTTTTGATAAAGTCGTCATTTATTGGGATAAGCACTTCTTTACCCTTATGATCAATTTCAAAAAGGGCTTGCGCGGTATTGTCATTTACCCCTGTGATGGTGCCTACTTCGCCAAAATAGATGTCGTTTACTTTAAAGCCAATGATCTCGTGGTAATAAAATTTATTGCCTTCGAGTTCCGGAAGCATAGAAAGCGGTAGATATAGCTCGGCATTTACGAGATCTTCTGCATCTTCTTCGGTATTGACATCTTCAAAATCTATGCGTAATAAAGTAGACTTGTGTAGTTGGCACGATTGTATAAAAAAAGGAACCAGATTGCCGTTAAATTCGACAAATACTGATTCCAATTCTTCATACATTTCGGGTTCGTCTGTATCTAGCTTTGCTAGTAACTCGCCCTTAAAGCTAAATTTTCGCACGATTTTGCCCAGATAGAAACATTCTTCTTTGCGCATCGTGATGGGATTTACTTAGCCTCTTCTTCGTTGCTTTCTTCAGCAGCAGGAGCTTCTTCAGTAGTTGCTTCTGCTTCAGGAGCAGCCTCTTCAGCTACTTCTTCTTCAGGTTGAGCAGCTGCAATACGAGCTTCGTTAACTGCTTTTTCTGCAGCTAAAGCCTCTTGACGTGCTTTTTCCTCAGCCTTAGTAAGACCTTCTTTTTTAGCTTCAACTTTAGAAGCTTTTTCTTCAGCCCAAGCATTGAATTTTTCTTCTGCTTGCTCTTCGGTTAATGCACCTTTACGCACACCACCAGCCAAGTGATTTTTAAGTAAAACACCTGTGTAAGAAAGTAAACGTTTTGCAGTTTCTGTAGGCTGAGCCCCGTTCTGCAACCATTTTACTGAAGAATCTACGTCTATATCAATAGTCGCAGGATTTGTGGTAGGATTGTAAACTCCTAATTTTGCTAAGAATTTACCATCACGTTTTGCGCGTGCATCTGCCGCTACAACCCAGTAAAAAGGTTTTCCTTTTTTACCGTGTCTCTGTAATCTGATTTTTACTGGCATAAAAATTAATTTTTGGGGTACCCGACCCCGGTTATAATTTATAAATAACTATCTTAAAATGAAGACATTCTAAGTAGCTTCTCTAAATGAGGGCGCAAATATACCACAAATTTCTGGCTGTCAACATGTTTTTGACTGTTATTATCATAAATTTGGGTGCCTAATGTAATTCTTGCTATGAAAAAATACATTTTAGTCGTTCTAAGTCTGCTGATGCTCTATTCTTGTTCAGACGATGTTACGTTTAACACACCTGCCTTTCAAGGAATAAGAGATACTGTTTTTTTTAAGGCAAACGGAATGCGTTATGAGCAAAACGAAGCCGGGCAGGTCTATGTTTATGGTAGTTTGGGGACGCAAAGTGTACAATTGATGCTTCCTAATTATGGCGAAGGCAATTTTCGACTGGGACCTACGAGCGCTGCCGAAGCACAATTTACCAATAGCAATGGAAAGTTATTTACCACCGGTTTTGACGGCGAAGGAGAGGTGATCGTTGAGCGTGCTGCAGACAGTACATATACCGGTACGTTTAAATTTAGAGCGGTTTCCCCTGTAGACACTACCGAGGTGTATTTTACAAGAGGCGTATTTTATGAGGTGCCTTTTTATCTGGAGCCTGTTCCACCCGTTTTAGACCCGGTTGTGAGCAGTTCTTTCTTTTGCAGAATTAATGGAGTAGGTTTTACGCCACCTAGCGTGAGTGCTTCGGCGGGGCCTGATTTTATTACAGGAACCGGCGCAAACAATACCGCCAATATTCGACTTCGATTTCCTCGTAATATTGAAAAAGGAACCTATCCGCTAACCGATTTTACGGTAGAAAGTGCTTATCAAGCAGCTTATTTTAGCGGTTTTGAAACCCTTGTTGAATCGGGTACGGTCACGATCACCTCACACAATACTCAAGAAGGTTCTATAGGAGGAACTTTTTCGTTTACCGCTCAGGGAGAATCAACGATTCAGGTAACTCAGGGAACTTTTGGGTTTAACTATTTATAAGATTAGAAGGTTTGGATTTCGCATACGCGAAAAAACTAAGCATAGAAAGCACGAGCCAAAAAACATCTACAAAAGCAATTTGGACGTCTCCTTGTGCAAAGGAATTCCAAAACCAGGCATCGCTTATAATTCCGTTGAATATAGGGATCAAAACGCCTAAAATACTTCCTGAAAGCAAGCAGAAATTGCTCATATATTTAAGATCCTTTCGCCAGATAAGGTATATGCTGAAAACCAACCAACTGATAAAATAAAACCAATATAAGAAGGCTTGACCTGCGGGATTTACTTTTACGGCAATAAAGGATAAGGCGGTGACCGGATACATACTTAGGCAAATAGCCATATAAACACGAGCAACTTTGTTGTAAAAACGGCGCTTGTGCTCCGGGAGGTTTTTACGGTCCCTTGCGATCAACCAAATGAGTACGCCCGAAATGATCACCACACAAGAGATAATTCCTAAAATGAAAGAGATGATTCTTAGAAAATAACCGCCATAATCTCCAAAATGCAGCCTGTAAGTCACGTTTTTTACCGCATCTAAATACGACGCCGGTTGATAAGGATCTTTAAGAATGGTCGTGTTGCCTGTTGCAGGTACAAATTTTATACTTCCTATGCCATTAAATGATGTAGCGTAATCCAGCTGCCCATTGAGTGTGATCTGCATATTGGCATCAGCATAATTATTGATCGTGAGTTCATTAAGATTAAAGTCGGTCCATTCGCTTTGCGTTTGTTTTATATAGGCATCAAGCTCGGGCAGCTTTGTAAGCCTATCGTGCGCAAAAGCGTAAGTAGGTTTGTTGAATTCAAGATCTTCATAAAGTTGGTTTTGATCTCCGTTGTATAAAGCGAGCACACTGGGCGCAACCAATAAAGCTTTCAGCATAAAGAAAGCTCCGGTAACCGCAAGAATGAATTGAAAGGGCAAACCAATAATTCCCAAGGCGGTATGTGCGTCTGTCCATAAGGTTTTGAGCTTGGTCCAGGGTCTGAAGGTGTAAAAGTTAGAAACGATCTTTTTCCAATGAACCAAGACACCTGTGATGATGGCAAACAAAAAGAAAAACGCCACAAAGCCCGAAAGGTAATAGCCTACAGGATAATATATTTGAGCAAAAAAGTGCAGGCGGTATAAAAATTCTCCCAGGCTATAGGCGTCAACATAAGATTGCTCTTTAAGGTCAACCGGATCGATATAAAAAAAAGCGGCTTGCTTTGCCTTTTCAGGAGCAAGGCTGTCTTGAGAAGCACTTAAATTTACTGCGATCGCACGCTCGGCGTAATAGGTTTTTAGATTGATGTCTCTTCCTTCTAAGCTGTAGGTACTGTCGAGATGCTTCAGAATACGGTCTATCTCGTTAGGGAGGTTATCTGCATTTTGGGCCTGTTCATTACGTTCCCAGGCAACGATTTCATCTCTAAAAAATGAAAAAGAGCCCGCAAAAAAGATAACGTATAAAGCGACACTTATGACAATGCCACTCACCGTATGCAGATTAAACAAAATGTTGTAGACGCGTTTTCCCATATATTATGAAAGCGTGTTAAGTGGTGGAGCAAAATAGATTAGAACAGAAAAGAGCAAACTTATTCCAAGATAAAGCAGCCAGATTTTCCACGGACTTTTAGCTAGAAAAGCAAGAATGATCAGTGCAGCCCAAACGATAAATAAACTAAATGTTGAGGTGATCAAAACCACTACGTGATCTACATAACTGGCCAGAGCTAAATGCGCGGTTTGTGCAACGAGATAGCCACCTAAAATTCCGGCAGTGATTTTACCAAAGCGCTGCCATTTTGAGGTAGTAAGGTATTTTTTATTTGCCGGCATAGGCTAGGACTTAAAGAGGTTTAAAGGTACCAAAATCACAATGAGACTTGCTAAAGTCATCAAGCTTACTACACCCACAAAAATACCTGTTGCCGGTCCTAAAACCAGAATAAACAACACGAAAGCCAAAATAAGCAGTACGAGACCGCAAATTTTGACTGCTGTGTTGCCCAACTTAAATAAGCCTTGATCAATACGATTTTTTTGCTTGCTCCTCATCTTTTCAGAAGTGGAGTAGAGGGCATAAAAACCAGTAAAGAGGAGTATAAAGGCTAGATAGATCATAGACTTAAAAGTTGCAATAGGTGGCACAATGCCAGATAAACTCATAGGCGTTCCCTTTAAACTTTCCGGGAACCTGCTCGTTATGTGTTACTTCTAAAATATACTTGGTGTCAAAAGGCTTTTTAAAGTTCAGAACGCCTGATTGATCTGTGGTGAGCTTTTTGGTCCACAGGTCCAACATAGATAAAGTAGCTTCTGCTTCAGGAAGAGGTTTGCCCTTATAAAAAACTTGAAGCTTCACCGCATCGGCAGTATTGCTTACCTCTTTAATGACAAGCCCTTCAGTATACTTTTTTACTTCAACCGGAGTTTTTGTATTTACAAGCACTTGTTTAAATGCTTGATATTCCGGTTTAAAAATGCCAAAGTCATATTCGGTATAATCCAGAACATCGATGTTTCGGTTTTCTAGATATACGAGATAAGCGCCGGGTTTGGTTGGGGTGAAAGCTGCCGCAAAATGATCTTTTTTTGCGGTGGTATTCAATTGCATTTTTTTACCCGAAGGATCTACCAGCCAGAGTTTGAAATCTGAAACTCCTTTAAAAGCATCGCCGGCAACTTCTTCAATCACACCGTAGGTGTATTCTCCAAAATAAACGCGCACTTCCTGCTTTTGATTTTGTTTTCCGGTAGCCGCTGTTTCAATCCACAGGTAATGTGCAAAAGCGGGTTTTGCTAGCAGCAACAGAATGAATAAGCCAAGAATTTTTAATGTTTTCATCAGATTCAATGCTTAAAAGTTGTAAGTGAAATTGGCAAGTAAAGACCTTTGGTTCTGTGGACTGATGGTAGACCAACCTTTAAAGTATTCTTTGTTTGCGATGTTGTCTAGTTTTAAGCTGATGCGAAAATCTGGAGAGCCGTAAAAAACAGAAGCATTAACAACTGTATACTCAGGAAGAGTGAACGCTCCACCAAGATTTCTGTTGAAAATTTTGTTTTCGCTGGCATAATTTCCACCAAAACCAAAACCTAATCCTTCAAATTTTCCTGAAGTCAATTGGTAGCTCGCCCAAAGATTTGCGAGGTTTTGTGGTCCTGCACTTTCAGGACGTAACCCTACAAAGTCGGCTGCACCTTCAGTAAGTTTACTATCATTATAGCTGTAGCCTGCAACTATATTTAAACCATCAATAGGGTTTGCGACAAAACTCGCTTCAAAACCTTTACTCTCCTGAGTTCCGTCTTGGGTATAGAAATAGTTGGTAGCATCTACATCTACACGAAGTGCGCGGTCTTTTACCTGAATGTCATAATAGCTTAAGGTAGCACTAAGTCTTCCGTTTAAAAGATTCAGTTTGGTACCGGCTTCAAACTGGTTGGCGTGCTCAGGGTCCAGAGCGCGGTTTGTAGTCACCCCATTAGTCACTTCATCAACAGGCGCTACGTTGCTAAAGCCGTTCATATAGTTTGCAAAAAGCGAGACTTTATTTAAAATAGGTTGATACACTACACCAAATTTTGGCGAAAGCGCAGTCTGCGCGTGGTCTGCATTACTAAAGCGGTCTATACGCAAACTGGCCATTGCTGAAAGTTCAGGCAAAATGTTAATTACATCTGAAGCGTAAGCGCTAAAGATCTCCTGTTCGGTTTTTGATGGATTGATGGTTCCATTGGCTAATAAAGCATCGGTACCAGCTTGCGTAAGAATACCGCTATCGTCGGTAAAGTTTGCGGGATCTGTGATTCCCAAAACCTCTTCATTAAATTCTTGAAGATTATTTCCTATATAAATCGCACCGTTAGTGATGTAAGGCGAATTGTTATTGATCACATTGGTCTTTAAATAATCCAGACCTACCACCATACGGTTACGCATAGATCCTAAATTGAAATCACCAATAAAATTCTGCTGAATATCTGTAGCGATAGTTTCAGAATTTTGCTTGCTGATGTAACGGTTTAAAGCGATTCCTTCATCTAAAGTTGTGTATTGTGTCCCTTCATAAAGGTAGGAGTAATATCCGTCTGATTTAGAATTAGAGCGTGAGAAAGCCGTTTGTGAAGTCCAGTTATCACTCAGTTTATAGTTCATTTGACCTTGAAAACTATACGTAGGCGTTTCTATATAAAGATCGTTACCGGTGTAGGAACGGTCAATATCATAGCCCAACTCATCTATAGTATTGACGCGCAGTTGAGCGCCGCGGTCTAAGAAAAGCATGGTTTGATTGGTGCTCTTTCCTTTGTAAAATTCGGTATTGATGTAAAATGAAAGTCGATCATTTACCTGATAAGCAAGCGATGGCGCAAAGAAAAATGATTTTCTAAAGCCTGCATCCTGATAGCTGTTTTGTGTATGATAAGCCGTGTTTACACGCAATGCAATATTCTTTTCTTTACTTAATGTGGTGTTTACATCTGCAGTTACACGGTTAAGACCATAGCTTCCCGAAGTATACGACACAGAACCTCCGAAGTCATAAAAAGGTCTTTTGGTGGTGATGTTGATGAGGCCACCATACGAAATGAGGCTGCTGCCATAGAGTGTTCCCGAAGGGCCTTTGATCACTTCGATGCTTTCGATATTTGCAGGGTCCGGACTTCCATTGGTCAATGCCGGCAGACCGTTGGTCAGCGTAGGTTGCACTGCAAAGCCACGTAGAGAATAATACCCGGCACCGTCGTTTCCGCGGCCGGTAGATTCCCATAATTTATCAATACCCGGAGCGTTCTTTAAAGCATCGTCAAAATTGGTGACCACTTGTTCTTCAAGGAGGTTCGCAGTAATGCTGTTGTATACCTGAGGATTTTCGATGTCTGCCAGCGGCATTTTTGAAACACTTACGCTGGTTTCACGGGTGAATTTATTGTGTTTCTTTCCGTTGATGCTTACAACTCCCAGCATTTCTTGTGCTTCTTCAAGCTGAAATGTTCCAAGGTCTTTAGTAGTGTTTTCTGAAACAGAAAGATCTACATATTTGGTCTTAAACCCTACATAAGAAAGGATCAGTCTATAATTTCCTGAAGGAATATTGCTAAGGATAAAGTTCCCGTTTTCATCGGTTGTTGTGCCTAAAGTGGTTTGAGAAAGTTCGATGGTTGCTCCAGATAGTGGAGTGTTGGTTGTTGTGGTTACAGAACCTTTGATTTTTGCAGATTGTGCAGTTGCTGCAAGAGAAAATCCAACAAGGAGGAATACGCTTAAAATACTACGCATTGTTATTTAGATTAAATTAAAATAATGTTCACGCAGCAAATTTACTAGGTACGTTTAAAACAGCAAAACTTATTTAGACTTAATTTAAATAAATGTTTAATTAATAAATTTTAGCAGCGCAGATCATTGATTTTTTTAAAGAAGTGTAAAGGGCATTTATGATCCTTAAATGGGGGTGAAAACAGAAATGATTTGCGATACTCTTGTTAAAAGCCCTTTGTTTTAGCTGAGCTTTCATCAACTTAGCTTACTTAATCTATATTCTCTTTAAGCAATGTTAAGCTTTTGACGCATAGTATATTTTTACCTTATTTTTGCCTCCTGTTTTTTAAAATGTACGCCTCTTGATTTCAAAAAGACTCCTCCTGATTTTTACGTTTGTTTGTGCTTTTACTTTAGAAGGTTTTTCTCAAGAAGAAGAACTGAATGCACTTTTTGATAAACCTGAAACTCCTAGTGAAAAAAATATCTGGAATTATTTTACCTATGATATGGGTAACGTATTTGCCGGAGTAGGCTATGCATATTCTCGACCTTTACATTGGCAAGGAGATGATTTCTTGCGTTTGGGAGGTGTGGCGGCCGGTACTACCGGTTTGTTTTTATTGGATGATGAAATACGCCATTCATTCTTATCGCATAAAGATGAAGTGCCTGATATTCTATTAGATTATGGGCGCTATGCAGGAGCACCACAAAATAATTATGGACTTACCGGAGCTATTTATATGACCGGACTGCTTACTAAAAATGAAAAACTGCGCCGTACGGGTGTTTTAATGATCTCTGCAGCAACTGCAGCCGGATTTTTACAGCAATTGAGTAAAACTTTGGTTGGTAGAGCGCGTCCGGGTGCCGGGTTTGGTAATCATCATTTTAAACCAAATGGCGGCTCGGCGGCGTACCGCTCGTTTCCTTCTGGGCACGCGGTATTGACGTTTACCACGTCGTATGCGATCGCAAAGCAGTTTGATAACAAATGGGTAAAAGGCGGAATTCTAGCCGTAGGTTTAATTCCCGGGTTGAGTAGAATTTATGAGGAAGCACACTGGGCAAGTGACGTTTTTCTCAGTTGGGCAATGAGTGCCTTTATCGTTGAAGCTATTGACAAATATCTGGACCGAAAATACGACCAGAAATATAACGACGATGGCATCGCACAACGCAAATCTGATTTTGAATGGAACCTTACCTTTGGCGGAAATCAATTGGGAGTGGTTTTTCAATTCTAGGATATAGTTGATTATATAACAGCTTTTTAGCATAAGGCTCAGTTTGTGTTTAGTACTTTTAACGCTTGCTAACTTAATTCTTCCCACCCACTTGAGCTCCAAACGAAATATTTATGCGCGTTCCGGTCTTTTTGCTAAAGCAATTTTGTTTTTGGCAATTGGTGTGATCACCGCTATGGAGGCTTTTGGTTTAGGCGGTTTTAAAGCGGGTAGTTTTACCTTGATGCAGGTTTTAGCAAAGCAAGAGTATGGCAAAGCTTTGCTTATATTATGGGCGGTTGCTCTGCTAGGCTATTTGTTTTGGAGAGTTTATGAGACTTTTGCAGACAACGAAGGTTATGGCAAAAGCATCAAAGGCATTGGGGAGCGTATTGGCTTTTGTTTTGGTGGTCTTGTATATGGTTTTTTAGCTTTTAAAGCGATACAGGTTGCTTTTTTTGCAGACGGAATGCACATGATTTCCTCTTCAAAATTTCAAGAATTAATGCACACACGATTTGCTCAAATTGCAGTTGTAGGTGTAGGAATAGGGATGCTAGGAGCTATGCTCAACGAATTTTATATCGCCATCTCCGGTATTTTCACAAAGACCATAACCTATGATCGCATTCCGGAGAGATTTAAAATTTGGGTGGTTGGCTTTGGTAGAATAGGTTACTTCTCCAGAGGGTTCACCGTAGGTATCGCAGCACTTCTTCTGATGGATACGGCGTATACTGATCAAGATATTACTAATGCCAACAAAGAGGCTGCTTTTTCTTTTGTGCAATATGCCTTCGGAAATTTTATTTTAGGAGCCATTGCTATTGGCTTTATTATTTATTCTTTCTATGTTTTTGTTGAAGTGCGTTACAGACGCATCGATATGGCACAAAACTAAAAGCCCGATATCAACGACACCGGGCTTTAAATTTTCATACAGAAACTTCTTACTCTGCTAGCAAGCTCTCATTAAACAGCTTCAAAATACGTTTGTATTCATCAGTCCAGCTGCTGGGCTCTATAAATCCGTGACTTTCTACAGGGTAAACTGCGAGTTCCCAATTGTCTTTTCCTAACTCTATCAAGCGCTGTGTTAGACGCACCACATCTTGAAAATGTACATTGGTGTCTACCATTCCGTGTTCGATCAATAAATCGCCTTTTAAGCCTTCGGCGAAATAAATAGGCGAAGACCGCTTGTAAGCGATAGGGTCTTGAGACGGCTCGTTGAGTATATTTGAGGTATAGCCGTGGTTGTAATGTGCCCAATCAGTCACGGAGCGTAGCGCGGCTCCTGCTTTAAAGGTTTCCGACTCATTGAATAAAGCCATTAACGTGATGAAACCACCGTAACTTCCGCCGTAGATACCAACTTTTTCTGGGTCAATATCGTAGTTTTCGACTAGATATTCAACACCATCAACTTGGTCAGAAAGATCTTTTCCTCCCATATGGCGATAAATTCCGGTTCTCCAATCACGACCATAACCGGCACTTGCACGATAATCAATATCGATCACGGTGTAGCCCAGATCGGTCAACATATTGTTGAACATATATTCTCTAAAATAGCTTGACCACCACTTGTGTGCATTTTGTAAATAACCGGCTCCGTGTACAAAAACCACAGCCGCATTGTTTTTTACCGAAGCTTCAGGAACATACAAACGCGCAGGCACCATAGCGCCATCGTCTGCTTTAAATGTGATGTTCTCGGGTACGCGCCAATCATAAGATTGAAAAGCTTCAGACTGCCCTGAAGTCAATTGTTGTGCATCTTTAGACGAACCAGTTTTCTTAAAATACAATTCCCAAGGTTTATTGCTGAAGGAATTGCGAATCGCCATATACTTCTCGTTAGGAGAAAGGCTTACTTCGTTATTTCCGGGTAGGTTGGTGAGCTTTTGCATCGTACCACCCATCACCGGCATTTTGTAAAAATGGCGTTCTCCCGGTCCAACTTCTGAAGTAGTTAAAAACCAAGATTTTTTATTATTAGACAAAAACGGATCAAACACTTCGTATTCCCCTTGAGTCAAGGCTTTTTTAGTTCCGGTAGTTACGTCTAATAAATACAGGTGGGAATACCCGCTTGCCTCAGACTGAAAATAAATATGCTTATTATCTGGTAACCAACCTAGGGTTCCACCGCCAAAAGACCAACCAATACCGGGACCGGCGATCCAGGCTTCGTCGCGTTGACGATCTAAGGTTTCTAGGCTTCCATCTTCAAGATCAAGCAATGCGATCCAGCGGTCTTTATTGTCTTTAGAGCGAACATTCACGATAGCCTTGCTTCCATCTTCAGAAAAAATCGCTTGTGAAACAATCACCTCGCGTTCTTTTTCTTCCCATTCTTTATCCGGATAATCCTTGGTATAATCAGGCAAATCTGTGATCCCCGGAAGCGTTGACGTGTCGACAGTATAAACCGTGTCTTTCTTGATGTTGTAAACAGCCAAAGAAACTTCGGTTTTATCTTCACCTACTTTACTACGTGCGCGCAAGTTTTTGGTATATCCGCTTGCATCCACATAATTAGGTACATCGGTGCTCTCACCACGGTCACGTTCCATCAACATAATGGTGATAAAATCAGCTTTTGGGCCTACTTGCAATCCTGCAACTTGCTTGTCACCGTGATAAAATGTGTAGGGTTCAGGATCTGCTGTCATCTCGCGATAAGCTCTAGACAACGAGTCTTGCTTTTCACGCTCGCGTACGATTTGTAACAGGCTTAAATTCTCGTCTTTTAACCATTGGTTCTTTTCAGAAAGTTTTTCTTCACGGGACTCACGGGCTTTGCCGCTTTGAATATTGGTAAGCTTTTTAAGCGTGCCGGTTTCTGTATTCAGCACATACGCATTGTCATCATATTCAAAGGCAATTTGCGCTTCGTCAGCCAAAAATGTAGGATTGCCTAATCGCCCGCCAAGGTCGATCAATTCTTTAGACGTATCTTTTTTTAGATCATAAAGAAGCAGTGCGCCGTCTTCAGAATATAATTTTTTGGTTTCATCTTGATTCCAAGTGCCGTAAGGGCTGGTCATCGCTTTACGCTCGGCTAGACTTACCTTTTGGATCTGATCAAGATTTGAAACTTCAATTTTATAAAGACTGTCTGACGGATTTTCTTCAGGATTGTAATTAAAGTAAATGGTTTTACTCTGTGGTCCCCAATTGATGCGGTCAGGAAAGGTGCCCATCCATTTAGGATCTTGCATAATTTTTTCTACCGAAAGCGCACTGGTTTGAGCTATGAGTGCGGTGCTGCCTAAAGCTATAAAAGCAAAAAGCAGGGCGTGTAGTGTTTTGTTCATAGAGAAGTCATTGAAATTTTAGTCGCCGTAAGTTACAGAATAGTTGAAAAAGGAAAGCGTGCCGGTAGCTGCAGAATTCTTAAAAAATCACGGTAATTCTTGAATATTTTAATCCTGAATATCAGAAAACAAAAAAGCCTCACCATTTAAGGTAAAGCTTCTCAAAGGTTTCACTACAAAACCAGTTTTCGGTGTTACCCGAAAACAACACAACTTCTTTATAAAGTACCGAATCGGAGGTTCGGTTTAATTTCTTGAATAAAGCACAAAAATAGTATTAGTTTTTGAATTTTTATTAGATAATTCAAAAATTTAAGGTTTTAAGGCTATCAAAACGTAAACCGGCAAATGGTCTGAAGGATAATGTAAGTCTTTAGAATCACTTAATATGGCGTGTTTTAGCACCTTGCTGGTGTTGCTCTTTACCTGAAAAATATAATCGATTCTTCGGGTTACCGGCTCGGTAAATTTGAAACCGTTAAATGTTCCTTTTGGGCCAAAAGCTCCGTTGGGCGCCAACTCATAGGTGTCATCAAGTTCGGTTTTTAATACGGCAATAGGAGCGCTGTCGGGTTCCAGATTTAGATCACCGCTTACAAATGCAGGTAAGTTTTTAGGATTCAATTCTTTGATTTTTGCTAAGATCAAAGCGGAAGCATTTTTGCGCGCTTCAATACCTACGTGATCAAAATGGGTGTTGAATACATAGAACTTTTCACCAGATTTTTTGTCTTTAAACAGTGCATAAGTACAAATACGCGGAAGCGCCGCATCCCAACCGGTAGATATTTTTTCAGGCGTTTCAGAAAGCCAGAAGGTATCATCTTCCAAGACTTTAAGTCGGTCTGCATTATAAAATATTGCCGAAAATTCACCTTTATTTTTTCCTTCGCGGCCAACACCTACGTGCTTGTAGCCGGTAAGATGCTTACCTAAATAATCCATTTGCTCGGGAAGTGCCTCTTGCACACCCATCACATCTGGCGCATAGAACAACACTTGACTGGTAAGATATTCTTTGCGCTTGCTCCAAGCATCAGCTCCGTCAGATTCGGTAGCCATTCTAATATTATAAGTCATTAAACTTACCTCTTGTGCGCTGAGTAGATTCAGGCAAAAGAACAGGCTTAAAAAGGCAAAGATTGATTTCATTAGGGTTTAGTTTTTTTAAAAACTGAAAATTAAAACAAAAGGCTTCCATCAAATGTTGAGGCCGTGTTATGAGATCATTAAACTATTGCATCGGCGTGCCACGAAGACGCTCAAAGTTTTTATACTCACGAGTAACGCGTGCTGCAGGAGCTTGTTCAAATTCTTTTTGAGTAACGCCGTAAACTTCTTGAACGGAATCAAGCTTTTTATGCAAGCGTTCGATCACATTGGCATACGCAGGATCATCAATTTTATTCTGAATTTCTTGCGGATCACTTTCCAGATCATAGAATTCCCAAGTGTCGATATCGTCATAAAAGTGCATCAACTTATAGCGTTTCGTGCTCACACCGTAATGCTTTTTAACCATATGAAATGCGGGAAAATCGTAGTAATGATAATACAGCACCTCTCTAAAATCATCATCAGCAACTTGTTGCTCTAATACCGGTCTCAAAGATTGTCCTTGCATATCGGCAGCCAAGTTGTTACCCTCGGCATAATCGAGAAAGGTTTGTGCAAAATCTAAATTTTGAACCAGAGCTTCGCTTTGGCTTCCGGCTTTGATCGCTTTAGGATATTGAATCAATAAAGGCGTACGATAAGATTCTTCATACATATACCGCTTATCAAAAAAGCCTTTTTCACCTAAATAAAAACCTTGGTCAGAAGTATACACTACAATGGTGTTTTCGTCCAAATTATTGGCTTCCAGATAGTCTAAAATATTCCCCACGCCTTCATCAACCGCCGCGATCGTCGCCATATAATCGCGTAAATACCGCTGTCCTTTCCATTCGGCTAAGGCTTTTCCGTGCAAATCGGCTTTATGAAACGCATCATTTTTTGCCTGATAAGCTGTATCCCAAGCTGCACGTTGTTCCGCCGTCATGCGTTCAAAATCGGTAGTCCAGGGATTGTGTGCCAACTCAGAACTTCCAAGTTTCTTGGTCATTTTAAGATCGTGACCTTCATACATGTCCTCGTAAATCGTCTGTAATTGCTCTTTGGAAGCCTGTGATCCTTCGTGATCTGTAAAATAGGTTTCTGGTAACGGAAAGTTTATCGAGTCGTATTTGTTAGCATAACGCAGCGCCGGCATCCAGTTTCTATGTGGTGCTTTGTGGTGTACCATCATAAAAAAAGGTTTTGTAGTGTCGCGTTGTTGCTCAAGCCAACTAATCGCATCTTCAGTGATGATATCTGTGGCGTAACCTTCAATGCGTGTGGTGTCGCCTGCTTCAATAAAATCTGGGTTATAATAATTGCCCTGATCTTTGATGATTTTCCAGTGATCAAAACCTTGCGGATAGCCGTGTAAATGCCATTTTCCCAAAATAGCGGTGGTATAGCCTAATTCCTGAAGTTTTTTAGGAAGCGTGGGTTGATCGCCATCAAAACGATCTCCATTTTGTCTAAATCCATTTATATGACTGTGTTTTCCGGTAAGAATCACTGCTCGACTCGGCCCACAAATGGAATTGGTAACATAGGCCCGATCCATGCGCATTCCGTTTTGAGCGATTCGATCAATGTTGGGAGTAGGTGCCAACTGACTCACCGGATGCCCGTATGCGCTTATTGCCTGAAACGCGTGGTCATCAGACATGATGAAAATAATGTTAGGTTTTTCTGGTTTTGCTTCAGTGATTTCAGTGTTTTTTGTTTCGGTTTTACAGGAATAAAATGCCGAAATTATTAGAAGTATCGAAAGAAGCTTTTTCATAAAATTATTTTTTTTCAACACGCTCTTCATGCTGAATCATTTGATTTTCATTGACCACCGCATTGATGAATGTGGCGATTTCATTTACAAAAGCATAACCCAGATTTGCCCAGTCATGATTACCCTGAGGCGCCGTAAGTAGGGTGTAGGAGGCATCCAGATCTTTTAATCGAGCTGCTATAAAAGCATCTCCATCCAGCGGAAGAAACCCAGGAGTATCCGGTGCGCAAAAGTGATGCGGCTGACTGTTATACGGTACCAAATTGTCTGCGTCTCCGTGAATGAAAAACCCGGGTACAGCATTTTCTTTGGTGATGTAACGTGCATCTACAACCGCGCCCGCAAGAGAAACCACAGCTGCAATTTTAGGATATGCTCCCAGATCTTTAAAGTCGGGATGATTGGCCATATAAGCCGTGTTTAAAATCCCTTCAGCACCGGCACTGCTGCCTGCAAGAATGATCTTTTCAGCATCAAAAAGGAATTCAGTATTCGATTTTAAATAGGCGATCGCTTTTAAAATATCTGCGGTGGTTTGCTTAAAGGTGTCCATTTTCTCTGAAGCAGGACACGCACATCCAAAACCGGTGGCTTTGCCTTTTCGGGTAAGATTATAACTCATAGAAGCCACCGCATATCCCTTTCTGGCTAGCGTTTGAGAAAACTCAACCTCCATCGGATTGTCGCGTTTTCCACCGCTAAAACCACCACCGTGAACGAGTATGATTAGTGGTCGGTCACTGTCCTTTTCAGCTTGCTTTGCAGTATAAAAATCCAGCTTAAGCGTGTCGCTGTAGGTATGTGTAGATTTAACCAGATCGGCATAGACTTGTCCGACAAATTTTTCCTGTGCTTGCGCGACAAGAGTGATAAAAAAGAAAACAAATAGAATACTGATCTGGCGTTTCATCTGGCTAAAAATTAGTTTAAAATAAAGGTTTCTTTAAGCGAGGCATTACTGTCTCCGCCTACAAAAACTTCAAATTCTCCGGGTTCTGAAATAAATTCAAGCGAACCGTTATAGAATTTTAAGTCTTCTGCTTTTAAAGTTAGTTCAACGGTTTTGGTCTCTCCTTGCTTTAAAGACACTTTTTGAAATCCTTTTAAGGTGCGCATAGGTGGCGTAATGCTACGTACCACATCGTGAATATAGAGTTGTACTACTTCGGTACCGTCGTAAGCTCCGGTATTGGTTACATCAACCATCACGGTAACGTCTTCATTTTGCCCGATGCTTTTTGAACTCAATTTTAAATTGCTGTACTCAAAAGTGGTGTAGCTTAATCCGTAACCAAAAGCAAGCGCAGGAGCATTTGGCGTGTCTAAATATTGCGATTTGAACTTTAAGAACTCAGCAGATGGCGCAGGACGTCCGGTGGTTTTCATACTGTGATAGACCGGAATCTGACCTACATTTTGTGGCCAGCTGGCTGTTAATTTTCCTGAAGGATTATAATCTCCAAAAAGCACATCAGCAACAGCATTACCGGCTTGAATTCCCGGATGCCAAACCTGTAAAATACTTACCGGAAGCGCTAATTCTTCAGTGATGTCTAGCGGTCTTCCGCTCATTAAAACAAGAACTACAGGCTTGCCTATTTTTACTAATTCTTGAATTAAGGTTTTTTGACTTTCAGGAATAGTAATATCGGTGCGGCTTGAAGATTCCCCGCTCATTTCGGTAGCTTCCCCTACAACAGCAACTACCACATCTGCAGTTTCAGCATTCTGAAGTGCTTCTTCAAGTAGTGTTTCAGGAGTTGCTTCTGAAATTTCAATACGCGGGCCAAATACATTTATTTTTTTCGCGTAAGCGGTATCATTAGAAATATTAGCACCTTTTGTATAGCTGATCTCAGCATTAGGAGCCACATTTTTTAAACCTTCAAAAATAGGTGTTGAAAGCTGTGGGTCACCGGTAGGAGCCCAAGTCCCTAACATATTGTTTTTATTGTTAGCCAAAGGACCAATCAAGGCAATCTTGGCCGTTTTGTCTAGCGGAAGCGTCTTGTTTTCATTCTTCAACAACACAAAAGATTTGCGGGCTGCATCACGCGCAATTTCTTTATTTGCTGCGGTGAGAATATCACGCTCTGGACGCTTACTGTCTGAATATTTATAAGGATCGTCAAAAAGACCAAGCTTGTATTTTGCCTCCAAAATACGACGGCATGCGTTGGTGATGGTGGCTTCAGAAACTTTGCCTTCGTCAACCGATTTTTTAAGCGTAGTTAAGAAGCCTTCGCCTACCATATCCATATCTAAACCGGCATTGATGGAAAGCGCAGAAACGGCTTGTAAATCACCCAATCCGTGAGCGATCATTTCATTTACAGAGGTGTAATCTGAAACTACAAAACCTTCAAAGCCCCATTGCTCGCGGAGCAAATGGGTTAATAACCATTTGTTTCCACTTGCAGGAACGCCGTCTACGTCGTTAAACGAACTCATCACACTTTCTGCGCCGGCGTCTATCGCGGCTTTGTACGGTGGCAAGTATTCGTTGAACATTTTTACACGGCTCATATCGGTGGTGTTGTAATCGCGACCACCTTCGGCAGCGCCGTAAAGCGCAAAATGTTTTACGGTTGAGATCATCGTGTTTTCTTCGGTAAGATCTTGTTGCTGATAACCTGTTACCATTGCTTTTGCGATCGCCGAACCTAAATAAGGATCTTCACCTGCACCTTCAGAAATGCGTCCCCAACGTGGGTCGCGCGCAATGTCAACCATAGGAGAGAAGTTCCAGTTGATCCCGTCTGCAGTCGCTTCTTTTGCAGCGATCTGCGCGGTTTTTTCGATCAATTCCATATCCCAACTGCTGGATAATCCTAGCGGAATAGGAAAAGTGGTTTTGTACCCGTGAATGATATCAGAACCAATTAAAAGCGGAATTCCCAATCGGGTGTTTTTTACAGCGATCTCTTGCGCCTGACGAATTTTATCAGGTCCGGTCACGCCAAATAAACCACCTACATTTCCGGCTTTTATTTTTTCTTCCACGTTTTTACTCACTACAGATCCGGTTGCGACACCGCCGCCGGGCGTAAGCAAATTAAGCTGACCTATTTTTTCTTCTAAGGTCATTTTTTTTAGCAAGGCTTCAACTTCAGGAATAGGTTGGGCTTCCTGAGCGAAAGTTTGCATGCCGATAAGAATAACGGCAGCAAGAATGAGTTTTGAGAGTCTATTTTTCATTTGGGTTGCAATTTTGTCTTTGTGTGTATTTTAGTTTTTGGTATGACTGAAAAGCCACTGGAGAAAGTCAGGCTCTGCAAAAGCAGGATCCCAACTGTTATGATTGGCGTGCTCGTAAACCGTAACACGTGGTTTTGCACCGGCTTCAAGCATCGCGGTTGCCATTTGTAAACTGTAAGTAGGTTTTACCACATTATCATCGGCACCGTGAATCACCCAAAACGGGGTTTTTAAAGCATAATTTTCAACAGGTTCTGTACTGCCGGCACCACAAATAGCGATCGCAGCAGCAAAGGTGTCGGGGTGGCGTTGCACCATTTCATAGGTTCCCATTCCGCCCATGGAGAGTCCGGCAATGTACACGCGTGAAGTATCTACTTTTCCTTCTTCAATAAAAGAAGAAACGAGTTCGCCGGCCATTTTTAAATGCGGCGTAGGTTTTTGATCTGGGTGAAAGGTGATCCCAATAGGATAATTGCTGCGGTCAACATCTACATTGGCCCAGTATGAATCCTTAGGACACTGCGGAAAGATCACAATCGCAGGAAAGGCATTGCGCATTCCGGGATTTGCAAACAATGCAGACCCGTGTGTAAGCTGTGATTGGTTGTCTGACCCGCGCTCCCCCGCACCGTGTAAGAACAAAACCAAAGGATATTTTTTAGTTTGATCGTAGTTTAAAGGATACTGAATGCGGTATTGCAAACTGTCTCCTTCACTGTGATATACTGCTTGTTCAAAGCTGTCTTGTGCTAAAGCCAATGTAGTGGTGAAAAGCAAAAAGAATATAGAAAATAAGGTTTTCATATTATTGAGGTATGGTGTAGTTAAAATTGAGTTTATCTAATCCCGCTTGTACGCTTTCATTCTGCATAAAGAGACGCCAAAGCAGGCCACTGCGGTAATTCTCGATCATTACAATTATCGGGCCTTGATCTATTGCCAGATACGCTTCGGCTACGGTATAATTTTGTTGCGGACTAAAAGCATCATAAAAGCCGGCAGGTCCTAGCAGTATATTTTCAAGATCATAAAAACTGCGTAAGGCTGCCATCGATTCTTGTGGTGTATATGGAAATGAACTCAATGCAGCAGTAGGTGAAATCACGCCGGTGTCATCACCCGGGCGATGCGCTTTGTAGCCTAAACTTCCGTCTGCATTTAGGGTGTAGCTTGCGGTTAATCCCCACAAATCCTGACCATAATCGCGCCATCCTAAAGGATTTTGAACGCAATAGGCGTAGTTGCTTAATGCGTGATTAACGGTTGCGGTCTCATAGTTTACATAAGCATCAGAAAGCCCGAACGGATTTAAGCCCAAATAAGAATAATGCGCCCAAAATAACGGGCCGCCGGTTTGCTCTGCTCCCGAGTGTTTTACTTCAAGTGGATATCCATATGCGTTTGCCGAAGAGGCGATACCTCCATTTTGTGCCCAGCCTTCCTTATAAACTTCAGGTTCAATACTGAAGTTTTGTGAAGCTGCAGCCAGTATGTAGGTGATGAGCGTCTCGTTATAGCCTTGTAATTTTAGGTTGATCGCAAAGTCATTATCGGGGCTCCAATGCCAGTAAAGCACATTTTCGCCTTGCGTAAACCAGTCCCATTCTACTGCGGAAACCAGATCAAAAGCCTGTGTGGCCAAGGCTTGCTCGTCGCTCGAGCCAGATTTAAAATATTCACCCACGGTGATCAATCCTTGAGCAAGAAATGCAGTTTCAACTAAATCTGCCCCATCATCTAAATCTGAAAACGGAATCACTTCACCGGTGCTTCCGTTAAGCCAGTGTGGCCAGGCACCGTGAAAACGATCTGCGTGTTCCAGAAAGTCAAGGAGCGTTGTAAGTCGGTTAAAGCCTTCGGTTCTGGAGATAAAACCGCGTTCTATACCCACCAAGATCGCCATCATTCCGAAGCCGGTTCCGCCGGTAGTGACAATATTTTGATCCTGACCAGGATTAGCCGGAAGGTAACGCTCTCGCGCACCACCCGATTCCGCGTTAGCAAAATCCCAGAAATACTTAAAGGTTTCTTCTTGAGTGAGGTCTAATAATTCGTCATCGGTCAACTCCGGTTCAGGTGTGGGGTTTTCACCGCCATTGCCTTCCTCGGGAGTTTCCTCAGGAAGTTCAGCGACAGCATCGCCGCTGTCGCTGGAACACCCAAGTAGTGCTAGTGTTAGCGCTATGTAAATAGAATACTTAATCTTCTTCGGTTTTTAAATAAGGGCTTGAAAAGCCTAATTTTCTCAATCCGTTAAGGACGTCTTCATTGTTCATAAACAGATCCCACAGTAATCCGCTTCGGTAATTCTCGATCATCACAGGAATTGGTCCTTGGT
>Ga0208450_1000087_pt1 | contig 72071 bp, 84 predicted proteins | sample MalvireepMed_908_FD_184249 | JGI IMG/M metagenome (GOLD analysis project Ga0208450, IMG submission 184249) | Marine viral communities from the Global Malaspina Expedition - Malaspina viral metaG DeepMed_908 (SPAdes) (version 2) | ecosystem: Environmental > Aquatic > Marine > Oceanic | place... | reverse complement strand
GCTGATATACTGCCCGCCGGTTTTCTATCAGCGGCGGGCAAGCAATGGCAGTATCCACATCCCAGTATGACGTGATCATCATCGGCGCCGGTGCCGCCGGGCTGATGTGCGCGGCCACCGCCGGCTATCGCGGGCGAAAGGTGCTGGTGATTGACCACGCTAACAAGCCCGGCAAGAAGATCCTGATGTCTGGCGGTGGCCGCTGTAACTTCACCAATCTGAACAGTACGCCGGCGAACTTCCTTTCGGACAATCCTCATTACTGCATCTCTGCCCTGAAGCGTTATACCCCGCAGGATTTCGTCGAACTGGTGGACCGCCACGGGGTGGAATACGAAGAAAAAGCGCCAGGACAGCTGTTCTGCAAGGACAGCGCGAAAGACATTCTCAATGTGCTGTTGACCGAGTGCGAGTGGGCGGGTGCAGAAATCCGTATGAACACCTCGGTTTCCGGCGTTCAGGCATCCGGTTCCGGCTATACGGTCAAAACCGGTGCAGGCACCCTAGAGTGCGAATCACTGGTGGTTGCCACCGGCGGCCTGTCCATCCCTACCATGGGCGCGACCGGTTTCGGCTACGAACTGGCAAAGCAGTTCGGGCTGACGGTATTACCCACCCGCGCCGGGCTGGTACCTTTCACCCTGCACCCGGAGCTGAAACAACAGCTGGCGCCACTGGCCGGGGTGAGTTGCCCCGTGGACGCAAGCTGCCACAAACAACATTTTCGCGAGCCCATGCTGGTCACCCACCGGGGCCTGAGCGGGCCCGCCATGCTGCAGGTGTCCAGTTACTGGCAGCCGGGAGACGAACTGCACATCAACCTGCTGCCGGCACAAGCCATCCAGGACGATCTGTTTACCCTGCGCAAGCAGAAGCCCCAGTCCACCATGGCGCAGTACCTGAACCAGCACCTGCCCAAACGCTTCGCCCAGGCCTTCAATGAACTGCAGGGCTGGCACCGGCCACTGCAGGAATACCGTAACCAGGATATCGAGCAGATTGCCGACACCCTGGGCAACTGGACCACCAAACCCGCCGGCACCGAAGGTTACCGGAGCGCCTTTTTCCGAACGCATTAAATTGTCAAAAAAATCCCAACCCGCCCATTTTTCGCCTACACTGCAATGACCTACATGTTGTGACAGCTACAATTTTCGAGAGATATTTTTTGACAACTTTTGGGTAGAGATCTCACCTGAGCTAAGGCCGGATCATGCAGATGCTGTTCTTGAAATGCGGGCGCCATTGATCTAAACGAGAACGACAGTTAACGGAAGTAGAGATATAGTGAAAGTCACCCTAAAAAATGGCGAGCATCAGTTAAGAATACAATCCGAAGCTGGGGCTTATAGCTACATCAATATCCACTATCTGTCTCATGTCAAAGGCTGGGAAACTTTCGCACAGCATGCAGTTAATTACTGCACGGGGAAGAAACCAATCACAATAAAGAGCTGGTGGAGTCGCTTAAATAGCGTGTTGCGACCGACCATTACTGACTCTGAGATGAAAGCTTTTCCAAAGAAAGCCGACGATTGGTCGACGCTAATAAAAAATCTTTATTTGACGACATTGATCACGCCTGCAATTAAATCAAGCATCACTACACGGGTTGCTATTTGGAATAAAAATCTTCTCCCCTTTTTGGTGTACTTGCAAGACCGAGATCAGATACCCATTTCAGTTCTCATTCCCGCAATGAAGCAGGTCAATCAAGCCCAAAAAGAATCAAGCTTCAATGTGAGCATAATTGGCGAAAAGGCAGCATACCAAGTTAATAACAAAGACCAAATTGATAAACTAATTTGCCCGGTGAGCTTGAGCAGGACTGACTCTGAATATTTGGACGAGCTTTATTACGATCTTGAACGAAAACGAAATAGACTGCATCAAGCGTTAACAGATTATTGGAAAACCCTAAAAGCATTTTTTGAAAATGGCCAAAAATTAATAAACGAAATTGATCCGGCTATCCTTGAGCAACGGGTCAAAGCTAAAGACTTCTATGACATATATCCTCGCGAAAAAGGCACCCCGCCCATTAGACGCCATTTTTCATCTGGTCATAACAGGAAATCTTTCGCCACCTATCTATTATTGAGCAGAAAATACAAAGGATTCGTTAAACTTTCATCAAAAATTGAAGACTGTGGGCTGGCAAGCAGAACCGTTATGTGGGAAAACAAATCATTATGGATGAGTCATTTCCCCCCGTGCCATATTGAAAAAGATAAAATCGGCTATACAGGAAAACTGAATTGGATGTTAGGGCTTCTGGGAAACATGGATGTTTCCTTTATCGTCGCACTTTTAATGATGGAGAATCCAAAGTTTACTTTTCTGTCCTTGCTTAACTGCAAGGTTGAGGACAAAGATGGTAAATCACGCCTCGAAATTGGGGAAACTTCAATTTCTTTTATGATTGAAAAGAGTCGCGCCAAAGCTTTTAAAAAAGAAGGGTTGTCAGATCTAAGTCTCGAGATTATATCAACGCTTTTAGAAATGCGCTCGGCCAACCTCGCGAATCTACCCACCAATTTATCTAAGTACCTATTCGTTATCCTCGCCATGAATTCAAAGGATAAGGATTTTACCTGTGCGCAAGATTCGAGAGTAACAGCCTATTTGACCGGGAGGGCTGAAGGCTCACTCTTCATCGGCAGCTTGTTTCCGTCCCTTGCTGATGCCGGGATTTCCCGAAATCAGCTAACCCACTCGAAACTGCGAGCTTCAGAAGGCGTTCTAGAGTATTTTCGAACTGGATCAATCAGAGCCGTTTCTAGAAAATTAGGCAACGGAACGAGAGTAGCGCTTGAGCACTATCTTCCAAAACCTCTCATAGCAGCCTATAACACAAGGCAGGTGAGACGGTTTCAAAACCTAATGCTTGTTTCCGCATGTGCAAATGAGGATTATCTACTCGACGCTGTAGATTTTAGTAATTTGAATGAATTACATAGCTTTATTCTCGAAATGCTTGCTCTTGATTCCAAAGGTAACAATCCTCTAATCAGTTATCTGAAGGATAAAATCGACGAAACACACGAAAGGCATCAAGGCGATCTGATCGCAAACATTTCAGAGAGGTCTCTGTCATTATTGTATGCTTATAAACTTATTGCCGAGAACAATAATATAAGCGCATCGACACTTGCGCAGCAAGACTCTAAAACAGGTTTGGCTCCGATCAGTTTCATTACATTAGCAAAGCATTTAAACACCACCCTTTCTCAACATAACGAATCCTCCGTCAGAGAAACCAATTTTTCTGCAAAAGACAAGGCATTATTAATGGCCGAAAAATTGGAGTGGGATCAACTTATCATGCGACGGGCTAATATTTCATGAGAAAACTCAACGCCCATTTAGACTGGAGCCAAGCGGACGTAGTAAGCATTCAAAAGTATCTCGCAGGCTACGACTCTGGAATCACAATCTATTCCGGTGATTATATCGCGGATTGGCTGCTATCTGGAATTCATGAAAGTAAATGGATCATTAAAACAGCAAAAACTGTTAAAAGGGCTGACGGTAACTATAAGTACGTGCGAACGATAAATTGGAACAGACGGCTCCCTGATGGGACCCTTCTCTATTCACCTCAAAATCGTGATTTTCTTCACTTCCTCCAGAAAGCAATTTTCGTGATAGTAGAATCAACCTCTATCGCTCCAAACGTCTCCGTGGGATCACTACCTGGCTTAGTTAATAACCTTCTATCTTTTGCTCAATGGTGCTTTCGTAAAGATATTAATCTATGCCCACGATCAGAGTTTCTTAGAAATCTCACTCAGGAACGACTTTTTCGCTACGTAAGAGAGAAAATTCACGGCGGAATCATGGAGTTGTTCGGCATTGCAGAGATTTTTAAAGCTCGTTTTTTTGAGATGTCCGGTACAGCTTTAATCAGTGACGATATTTACCATTTAACATCCGCTGATATTACCGAAGCAATCAGAGTCTTTAAGTCAAAAGGATTTTACCGAAAAACCAAATTCGGTGATTCCGTCATCGATCGCATGCAATTCGTCGAGGCATTCGAGCTCCCACAACAAATTACGCATAGCGATAAATTCAGTGCGTTTTTGAGACAATTTGAGCCAGATCTACTAAGGAAAAGCCAAGACGTTCTCGTGCCTGTGACGCTTGAGTATGAGTTTCCTGGACATACGACTCCGCTTATTTCTGAAGTTATAGCTAACAAGGAAAACATAAAGCAGTTCTTGGGTTACTTTAAAATTTTTCTCTCTACAAAGAAGTTGTTCCACCGTGAATTGCCCGATTCAGAGCAGTTTAGGTTTGAAGAGATCCACACATACATACAGAACAATCAATTGCAGATTAAACACACACCTTGGATTCCGCTGCCCATTTGTTTGCAGATAATCAACTCCTCGGTTGATTGGGTACTTAACAAAGGAGAGGCGATTATCAGTGCTATGGTAGACGCTTTCGACACTTTGCACAACGAGGGTTTATTAGTCATTGAAAAACCATTTACTAATCTCTATAAGAAACGAGAAATAGTTGTTGAAAACGTACTTCATCGACATCGAAAGAAAATAGAGATCGGTTCGTTTGATTATAGCGTTCGTGATGTAAAATCATTCAGATCAAATCCTCCATTAACTTATCTCATTGATGTTTTGCAGGGTGCTTGTTTCATTATAATAGCTTCAATGAAACCGATCAGAGTAAACGAACTCTCCTCATTAAAATACGATTGTTTATATTTCAAGGATAACGATGGCTTTTGGCTCATGCAGGATATTGAAAAGTCGGGTATACGCGGAATCCTTCCAGAAGATGCGAAACCAATTCCGCGTGTTGCAGCTAGGGCCATCCTACTACTTCAAGAAATGAACAAACATGCGCGAAAACATGTCCCTTCAAAAAAAGAAGAACAATACCTGCTGTATGGAATCAACTACGGATTTGATTGGAGATCCGCTTCGATTGCCGATCATGAATTCATAAGGTCACGGCTTTCCTATTTCTGTGACCATGTCGAAGTCCCACTCGATGAATACGGAAGACGGTGGTACGTCAATACACATGAATTACGCAAATCGTTTCTTTTGAACTTTTTTTGGACATTTAAATTTTCCTCCTTAGATAGTGCTCGTTGGATGGCGGGTCACACCAATCCAGATCACATTTTCGAGTATATTCAGGATAACTTTGAAGGCCAGGAGATGGTTGAGGTTGAATCTGAATATGCGTATCAGCAATTAAGGCTTTTCAAGGACGGTAATAATCTCTCTGACGTCAGCAACATCGAAGATGTTTATGACGAAGTCTGCAATCAGTTCAAGGTGAACTCTATTTCCGAGATTAAAGAAGACGAACTGAAACAATGGCTTGAAATTCAAATTGAGTCGGGTCATTTCGAAGTGACTGTTTTTGGTATTGAGAATGTCGATGAAGGAATAAAGGTTGACATTGCTATCAAGATTTCGTAGGCGGTGAGATGTCTGATATAAGAAAAGAATCCATTAGAGTGCTCTATCATTCAATGATTGAAGCACTGAAAAATCCTGACGCATATTCCTGGATAACATCTAAGTGCGGGAGCCAGGCTGCGATTGCTTCTGTTGAGCGAAAATCAGTAGGCATCCATGCAATGACTCTCAATACGTTCAAGAAGTATTCCGATAGCGCACTCGATGGAGGTTTCGAACAACTCGAGAAAATAAGGGTCGCAATCAAAAAGAAAAGCAAAAATTCGAGAAACAAAAAGTCGGATAAAACTAAAAGTAAGGCTCTATTTTATAAAGAAAAACTCGACGAAGCCGAAAGGTTTCGAGCGATCCTCATCCGAGCATACACCGACTTGAATAGGATCTGTCTCGATGCAGTCAAAAAGAGCCCTGAATACCAATACGATTTGGACAGGCACAACGAATTGTATCGGGAGTATTTTTCTTTGAAGCTCGTTGCCGACAATGACTAGTCAACTTTATCGCCTCGTCAAAAATGTTCAACTTCCGGCAATGGACAGATTCGATAGTGAAACCGGTGAGATCTTTTTGAACGATCGTATGCGGTATTGCTATTACTCATTTGTTTGGCCTAATGGCTCGCCTTGCTTAATCGCAGAAATGTATTTATGCGATAGAAGTAGGACTGTCACGGTGAACCAAAAGGATGGTGGCACACTTGGGAATTACGCGCGAAATCTTTCCCACCTAGTTCGATTTTGCTACGCGAGAAAGGTGGATTTCGCTGATTTGAAACACAGCCATGTCGATGAGTTTATTTATGAACTCTGTCAAGAAACTGATATCTATAACGAGCGCGTCAGGAACAACAACACGGTTAAAGCCATTGTGGCTACCGCCATTAATTTTCTGCTTTGGGTTCAGCAAAACATTGCCACTGAGCGACTGATTGTGGGAGTGGATGATGCTGATAAAAGGTATCAGATTAAGCTAAAGCAAGAGGTTTATGCGCATAGAACTGGTCGGAAAATCATTCACAACGTTTTCCCGATGAACATACCAAGAGCGACAACGACGAACGCAACCCCTATTTCAACAATAAACATCAGAAAATTGTGGGATACCCTTGAGGCTTCACGAAGCGATACGAATGTGAGTAGAAAACTGCGAGGTCTTTTCTCTAAAAAGCAGCAGGCGGACCATCTTGAATACATGCATAGAAGGCGTGAGCTGCAACTGGTGTTGCTTGAAGCAACAGGGCTCCGACCTCAAGAATTAATCACTATACCCTGTTCTAACAATGCGGCTAGCCTGAGAAAATCGCAACTGATTCTCCCCACACTCAAAGGCCGGATCGACTCCAAAAATAATATGAGAACAATTCCGATCCCACGCAGCCTGGCAATGAAGATTGAAATATTTATTAGTTCTTACAGAAAAAAATTAATTGAACGTCTTCTAGCTTCAGGAATTATCCAATCAGAGAAGGATGTGGACAATGTAATCTATCTAAATTCTGAAAGTGGTAAAGAAGTACTTCCAGATGCCGCTTATCAGGAATTTCGGAGGCTTACGGTAAGAGCTGGCATCAAACAAAAAAACTGTCAGAAAATGTTTAGACATCGTTTTATCACCAATATGGTAAAGCTCCACTTTATTAGCTTCATGGATAAGAATCCATTGAAGACCCGCCACATCATTACCGACAGTGATTACCGAACAATACTCAAAAAAGTCGCGAGTTTTACAGGCCACAAAAGTGTTGACTCATTGTGGCATTACATCGATTTGGCTTGGGAAGAGCTTGATGCCTTCGCACACTCCTATGAGGTGAAAGAGCTTCAGGACAGATTGAAGAGCATCTTTTACCTAACCAACGAGTTGAAAGGCGATGTTCAGAATATTTCTGGAAAGCAGATTAGCAACGTAACCATCGAGAAGTTAAATGCCAAGCTCAATCAGATCGAAGATCTTGTCGCGAACTTCCGAACTTAGGCTACGAGCCCTAACGAACCATTGGCTCATTACACCGACTACCCTACACTAGCGGGATTTTCCTCAGGAGATAATATGTCCAGCACTTATGATGTTATCGTTATAGGAGCAGGTGCCGCCGGGCTAATGTGTGCTTCAACAGCGGGATATCGCGGCAGAAGCGTATTGGTGCTTGATCATGCCAATAAACCTGGTAAGAAAATCCTCATGTCCGGAGGCGGTCGTTGCAATTTTACCAACCTAAACAGCACCCCGGCGAATTTCCTGTCTGACAATCCCCATTTCTGCATTTCGGCGCTCAAGCGTTACACGCCTCAAGACTTTTTAGAATTGGTAGATCGCCACGGCATTGAGCATGAGGAAAAAGCGGCAGGCCAGCTTTTCTGTAAAGGCAGCAGCAAGGAGATCCTCAACCTGCTACTCACTGAGTGCGAGTGGGCTGGCGCAGAAGTGCGACTTAAAACAATCGTGAATAAAATCAGCGGTGTCGATCACGGTTATCAGCTACAAACCAACAGCGGCACCCTTACCTGCGAATCCCTGGTCATCGCCTGCGGTGGGCTGTCTATCCCCACTATGGGCGCCACGGGCTTCGGATACGACGTTGCACGGCAGTTTGGGCTTTCCGTGCTTCCAACCCGCGCAGGACTTGTACCCTTTACCCTGTATCCAGAACTAAAGGAGCAACTGGCGCCACTCTCCGGCGTGAGCTGCCCTGTGGACGTGCACTGTAACAACGAAAATTTCCGCGAACCGATGCTGGTCACTCACCGTGGTCTAAGCGGCCCCGCCATGCTGCAAATATCGAGCTTCTGGCATCCCGGAGATACAATACGGATCAACCTTCTTCCGAGCGTATCAGTTCGTGATAGGCTGCACGAATATCGCAAAACAAAACCACAGAGCCATATCCGCCATTTTCTCGAAAATTTCTTGCCGAAAAGGTTTGCAAAAGCTTTCTGCGAACTCCAACAGTGGAACAAACCGTTCCAGTATTGCCGCAATGAAGACTTAGAGGCGATAGCTGACGTCCTAAGTCATTGGGAAGTCCGACCCGCAGGAACGGAAGGATACAAAACAGCCGAGGTTACCTTGGGCGGAGTGGACACTCGTGACCTGTCATCAAAAACGATGTCAGCAAACAATCAGCCAGGGCTTTTTTTCATTGGCGAAGTGCTGGATGTGACTGGTCATCTGGGCGGTCATAATTTCCAATGGGCTTGGGCTTCTGGAGTAGCCGCTGGACAACATGCCTGAATGGTTTTTGGCATTTGAAATTCAATCGAACAGAGCGGAAGAACAGACGACCTGGAGTCAACGGCTAAGTGAGCAGATCCTTAGGTGAGCACTGTAGATGATCTGCTAGCAGGTAGATTTTTTCGATAGTGATATTCACTTCTCCTCTCTCAATCTTCCCCAAATAACTTCGATCAATTCCCGTTTCATGAGCGAGTCGTTCCTGAGAAAACCCTTTCGATTTTCGAATCGCACGCAAATTCCGGCCAAACGCCTCACAAATCGGTGAGCCCATTTCTTGCCCTCACAAAAGACAAGACTATGGTTTCTTGAAGCATGGGAGACCACGGCATATACTACCCATTTTTCGGGGGTCGACCAGATCGACCTAGAGACCAATCGGACCGCCTTATGAAAAAATCGCAACCACTGAGCGTCGACAAAATCCTGATCGAACTCCTGAGACAGCAGCCAGATACTCCTTTTTCCAATACCAGCATTCGGGATATGTATCTTCTTCAAATACCCGAAGTTCAGCGGCCAAGCCGCAACAAAGTTCGCAAGCACATATACAGAGAACTTCTACGCCTTGAAAAGGCAAAAGTTATCGATCGCTACGAGGGATCGACTGGTCGCGGATGCAAGTTTATCTACCGTTCAAACAAACAAGACATTTCCCTGGAATCCAAGCCTTCTCCATTTAGGGCTGCATATGGGCACGTTGAATCGTCGATGGATAGTGATACACAGCGGGCGTTGCAGGAGGAGCTTTCTAAAAGAAAGGTCGAACTGATTGCCAGTATTGGTGAAGCGGAGGAATACCAGCGCCTATATCACAAATACCCGGCACTTCGGAGCGCCGTGAAGGCGCAGTACCTAGAGTCTCGGGAGAGAAGCACAAAGCTACTAGGTCAACTTCGTGCTGTAGAGTCGGTCATCACTAAAATTGGGTTTCCCGCATGATCCAATTGCGTGTTTGGCAGCGCGAGTGCGTCGATCAAGCTCTTCAAGCGTTTGAGTACCAAACCCACTTTCTATGCCACGCAACACCTGCGGCGGGCAAAACCGTCATGGTAGCGTCAGTGGCTAAGGCCCTTCTGGAACGCAATAAAATCGATTTCGTCCTATGCTTCTCCCCTTCACGGACAGTGTCGCAAAGCGTCGCCTCGACATTTAGCCAAATCCTTGGGCGAAGCTTCAATGGCCAGATTGGGGCCGCGGGTGGTTCTTACACCTATCAGTCGATGAACACGCTTCCCAGAGAGCTATGGCAAGTACTGGGTGAGCACAGAGTCTTCGTGGTTTTGGACGAGATTCATCACTGCTCCGGTAGCAGTTGGGACGAACTCACAATTGGCAACAGTTGGGGGCGAACAATTCTCGATAGGATTCAAGGAAAGGCCTCCCTCACAATGGCGCTATCAGGAACACCTTGGAGGAGTGACGACAACCCAATCGTACTTTCTCGCTACACGCAGCCTGACGGAGAGCTCCATTGCGATTACGAATACGGTTTAGAGCGGGCGGTTATCGACGGCGTTTGCCGAGCCCCAAAAATCGTGCTCACTGATAATCAGGAAATCAGCCTGAGGTCATCGGAACTCGGCCTCAAAACCTACTCCAGCATCCGGGAAACAATCAGTCAGGGTCATATTACATATCCTGATTTTCTGTTTCGGGACGAAGTGATCGACCATACACTCTCGGAAGCATCCAAAAAATTATTAGAGATCCGGAAGCAGGCTCCATCCGCTGCTGGCCTCGTCGTAGCTGCGACAGCGGCACATGCAAAGCAGATTGCAGTTCGGCTTGCGGCGCTCGGAGAAAGGCCTGTTGTTGTCACTTACAACACGCCCGGAGCCCATCAAATTATTTCAAACTTCAAAACATCATCTGATCGATGGATCATCTCTGTGGGGATGATCAGTGAAGGAACTGACATCCCGAGATTGCAGGTGTGTTGTCATCTCAGCAGGATTCGAACAGAGCTCCATTTTCGGCAAGTTCTCGGCAGAATACTCCGGCGTCAAACAGGGGAGTCCTCTGGCATTGGTGGCTGGCTTTACGTCCTTGCTGAACCCAGTTTGACAGAGTTCGCACGCAGAATTGGTGAGGACCTACCAGGGCATCATGTGGTTTCATTTTCACCAAAATCATCAAAGCAAAGCACGGACGAAACTAAAAGGTCTGAAGTGCTGCAGAAAGAGAATTACACAACGGAGTGGGAACTCGATATCGATAATACGGGCACATGGGATGCTGCACCGGAACATAACGGGGCTAGGGAAACTATTGATCTATGTGTGAGCAATCAATACTGGAGTGAAGTTTTGTCCCTATTCGGGGAGAAGGCATTGTAGCTTGGTCGGAAATTTTCATATGAATGACACAAAGCATGAGCCGGCGCGGCAACTGCTGGGACAACGCCCCGATGGAAAGGCTGTTCCGGAGCCTGAAATCCGAATGGATACCGGCCCTGGGATATCGGAACTTGCCCGAGGCAAAAAAAGATGTAGGTGGCTATCTGATGGACTACTACAACCGGCAAAGGCCTCATACGTTCAACGGTGGCATTTCTCCCGTTGCAGCAGAGGAAAACCTTAAAAAGTCGGTGCCACCATCTACTTCGGTGATGAAGCCAGTATCCGGTCTGATTATCACAGTGGCACGACCTGGGCACCCAAGGGTGAAACTCCGATCATCCGCAATACGGGCAGTCGCTTCGGCATCAATCTGATCTCGGCCATCTCACCACGCGGTGAGCTTCGCTTCAAAACGATTCACGGCACCATGAACACTAATGCGTTTCTCGGTTTCCTCAAGGCTCTGGTACAAGACGCTGACAAGCCTGTTTTCCTGATCCTCGATAATCACCCGGTTCACCATGCTCGTCGCGTTCGCGAGTATGTCGAGACTCTTGACGGCAAGCTCAAGCTGTTCTTCCTGCCGCCGTACTCGCCGGAGCTGAATCCTGATGAGTCTGTTTGGGGCTACATCAAATACCACCACGTCGGTAAAAAGATCATTAATAGCAAAGAACAACTTCGGAGTATTGTTTACCGTCAGCTCCGCCGTTTGCAGAAATTGCCACGGCTATTGAAATCGTTTTTTGGTCATCCGGACCTGGCTTATATCTCCGAATGATGTTCGCTTACTTTATTTCGGATTAGTAAGTCTGCCCGAATCCCAGCAAAATGTGTTGACGCGCCACTTGCGTGTCAACGCTACCAAGCCTCTTCACAACCCCAGATCCAGGTTCAGTGGCTGGGCAAATGTGCGCCGCGGCGAACATTGTGATGTCTGCGGCGATTTGTTCACGGCCGTGAACAATCCATTGAGGTGCCAGTCCCGGATCCGGTTGCCGGACAAATGTTTACCGCGGTAAACAAGGCAGCTATCGCAGCTGTTGAGTCGTCTATCCGGGGACAGCCAGTTACTCCTGGGCCCAGGCGGCAGGAAAGTGTTCACCGCGGTGAACATGCGCTTTAACCGGAAACGACCGCAAGCGGATGCCCCCCAGAATGAAAAGCACACTTTTCCGTCAAAGGATTCCCGCCATTTTGTCGCTTATTAGAGACAATATGGCTAAAATTCCGTGGTTTGTCGTTAATAAGGTACAAAAATGAAAAGTATCGGGGCAACCATGAGGGAGCAACGCAAGGCGCGGGGACTCACCCAGCAACAGGTCGCCGAACTTGCGCGACTGCCTCGCAGCGAAATCAGTGAAATGGAAAACAACAAGTTTACCGGCTCGATTATTCGCGTCGAACGGGCGGCAGCGGCACTGGGGATGTGCCTGGTATTACAGGTCAAGCGATGACCGGTGCTGGAGGAGCTGGACAGCTTCTTCAACGAAGACTGAGCGGGTCAGGGCGACGCCGACCAGATAACCAGTCCATCCCTGGCGATTTCCCCCAGTATGGCCGGGTGACTGTACTGCTCCGGATGCTGCCACTGTGATTCCCAGATCGGGAAGGCCTGAATCCGGACGCCTGTTTCCAGTAAAACATCGAAGGCATGGTCAGCCATCGCCAGTTTGGTTTCGACGAAATCGCCCGGCTTACCACTGAGTATCACGGCAACATCGGCATCACTCTCGGCGTGGTAGTCGCCCCGGGCCCGGCTGCCGAACAGGATTAACCGGGTAAGGCCGAAGCCGTCCGTGAGGCGTTCACGAAACCGGAGAACTGCATCGCGGATATCGATCTGGTCCTCCATAACGGTCTGCTCCAGTCCGACATCGGGCATCTGCTCCCAGGCCTTGACGTCGTCCGGGGTGGGCGCACTCGGGTCACACTGTTTGACCAGGTCCTTCAATGCGTAGCGCTTGCCGGTTGTCATAGCATCACTCCCTATCGCAAAGGCCCACGCCGGCCCAGAATAACGGCCGCCTGGATCGTGTCGGAGGCAGGCGTTTTAAAACGCTCCACTGGCTGATATTCACCATCCCAGGGTTGGGCATGGCGGTAGCGAACCAGCTCATGCCGGCTCAGGTCGATGACCTCGTCAAAACCCGTCTCGTACCCTTCTACCAGCACCGGTGTGTCAGGTGGCAGCGTTTGCAGTCGCTCAATCAGCTCTTTAACCGTCATGGCTTGTCTCCCGAAACCTCCAGATCCAGCACAATCGGTGGATTGGTTGGCGTGTAGCGTGCGGTACAGGTGCTGGCGTTTACCAGCCGGGCCTTGCCGAGTTGATATTCACCGTACCCTTCATGGATGTGACCAAAGACATGCGCCCGCACCGACAGTTGCTGCAGGCGATCCCGCAGGTCCTGGCAGCCGACGTTCTGACATTTAAAGCCGACGCTGACCTGGTCTCCGACATCTTTCGGTGGGCCATGGGTGATCAGCACATCGGTATCGTCCGGAATGACCCGCCACCGCTCCCGTAACGGCTCACCACGCGGCAGCATAAAGGCCCAGTCGAGGAAGGTGGGCGTCCAGGGGGACCCCCAGAACCGAAGGCCTTCGATCTCAACGCCACTGTCCTGCAGGTAAATGGCGTTACTCAGGGCAGCCCGGGCCGAGTCCGGGTCTTCCTGGAACACCCAGTCGTGATTACCGGCGATCACGATTTTGTGTCGGTGCGGCAAGGTGCCCAGCCACTGGTTCAGCTCCTGGACATTCTCCAGGGTTCCCTGACCCAGGCTGTCGCCGGCGTGAATGAGCACATCCCCCTCCGGTATGGCAGGCATACGCCGGTGAAGGCTGTGGGTATCGGAAATGCAGACAATCCTCATGGTGCTTTTCCCCACCCCCGGAGTTCCGCGGGCAGGCTCCTGGCGGTGTTGCCGTGGTTCTGTTCAGGTTCCTGTGGAGCGCCCACGGACGGCGCACCTGGCCAGCGCTGTGGCGGCGCAAACAGCACCGGCTCAAGCGACCAGTCCATAAACGGCAGTAGCCGGACCATGTTGCGCGCATCATCCACGCCCCGGTGGTGATGTCCCTCAAACCCCAGCTCGTGGAACGCCAGCGCGTGGGCCAGTCCGTTCTTGCGCTTCTGACCGGTACTCCGTCGCCACAGGCGCTTCAGGTTAAAGTGGGGATAGCGCAGCATCGCAGGAATCGCTCCTGTTTGCCGGCTCTGAGCTTCTACATGCAACCGGTCGTAGTTGCCCCAGCAGGTGGCCTCCAGGTCCACAACCAGCAGGGGTGACTCACTCATGACGGGCCTCCTCATTGACCCACGCCAGGATTTGCGAGACGGGCATCAGGGGGACCTGGCCTGTCCTTGCCAGGGTATCAATCCACACCTGGTTGGCTTTGCGGATCACCCGGTCGGTGCCAATGTGACCGGACACCACCGCCGTCACCCCCTCCACCGGATGGTGTCCGCCCTGTGCCCGGTCCCAGGGCCAGGTGCAGTCCATGGCAAACGCCCGGGTATAGGGGCTGGCCTGAACGTCCCCCCAGTTCCGGGCCGGGCTTTGGGCGTGCACCAGGCCGACCTGGTCGTCCCCGTGGGCCAGCGTGATCGTGAGTGGCCAGGATTGTCGGCACCGTGTGGCCAGCGACCGATGGGTGGCCGGATCAAGCTGGTCTACCCACTCGCCTCCAATCGCGCGATGCCGGGCTTTCAGGCTCGGCTCGCCGGCCCCGGCGATCATCAACAGCTCATGGTTGCCGATAACGCTGTAGACCCAGGGCGTCACCAGGGCCCACTCCAGCAGGGCCCTCGACTGGGGCCCCCGATCAATCACATCGCCCAGCAGAAACAGCCGGTCCACCAACGGGTCGATGCCAGACGAGGCCAGGGCCGTCTGCAGCAGGTCAAACTCACCGTGTAAATCGCCACAGACCCAGTCGGTCCCGGCCGGGTTTGCGGAGAAAAAGCGGTGTGGTGTCAGTCGGAAGCTCATAGGATTCAATACTACATATAGGCATATTGCCTTTGGTATCAACAAGATATTGCGTTTCATCCTAGCACCGGCGCCGGACTTTGGCTATTCTGATCAGGCCCTGCCGTCCTGTCGCCAGGCCCTCCTGGGCACGGAGCAGCGGTCACCGCCTCAGGCCGCGATACCGATCGTGGCGCCCGATAACAACCAGGAGGTCAATGATGAGCCTTAAGCGCTATACCGAATCCGAACTACTGAACGGCCTGGACGCCCGAGGCGCCCATGCGGATGAGTTGAGTGGCGGGCCGCTGGATCCGGTGTTTGCCTACCGGGCGTTTGATCTGAGGGATCGGTTCCCGGCGCCGTTTGCGGATTTTCGCAGTGCACTGGAGGCACTTCAGAGTGATACCGCGTACCTGCCCGAGATGTCTGGTGGGATCGTGGCCTACTGTCGTGATGGCCGCTGGTTCGAGATTCCTGCGCGATTCTTTATTCACCAGTCACCGCGGTTCGCGGATCGTGAGGCGGCCGAACGCTGGGTACGGAAGCGCCAACAGGCCATCGAACAGGGTCAGCCCGGCGCCGGGCTGCAGGGGATTGTCGTCGCGCGCCCTGACGATCCCATCGAAAAACAGATCGACGATGCGTTGGCTTTTCGCGACGCCCGCGTGGCCGGCCCCGAGGAAAACGACGAGATCTGTAAGCGGGTTGCCCGCTGGCTGGCCGACCAGGTGAACGGGGAATGGTGACCATCGTCCGTGTGGAACAGGCCCCTTTCCATGAACTGCCTCATCGCACGAGTGGCCCGTCAGGAAAACCGCTGCGTCATCGGTTGCCGTTTCATCGGGCCTGGGCCACTGGGCTGCCTGATGGCGTAGACGCGCTGATTGTTACCTCCGACCTGCAGGGCCGTGAAGACGGTGGCGCCAACCGGCTGATGGGGGTGCCTGTGGCAGAAACACTGATGGCACTGGTGGGCGAAGGGACAATCCCGCAGCCACAAGCGGCATTTCTGTGTGGCGATCTGTACGACTACCCGGACTGCCATAAGCGCGGTGGCACCGGCCCGGTGGATGAAGTCTATGAGGCGTTCGCCGGGCTGACGCCACAGGTTCTCGCCGTGCACGGCAACCACGACGAATTGGCCGAACCGGAGGCGCTGCCAACGACTGTCCAACTCCTCGATGGGGGGGTTCGCAACACAGCCGGACTGCGCGTTGGTGGCGTCAGCGGCATCATCGGGAACCCCGGGCGTCACCAGCGGCGGGATGAGGAGGCGTTTCTGGGCGTGATGGAGTCGGTTACCACCCGGCATCCACACATCATCCTGTTGCACCAGGGGCCGGAGGACGCCGAGCGTCACCGCCGTGGCGACCCCGGCGTAACGCTTTCACTGGCGACAGGGTATGCCGGTCTGACGGTCTTCGGCCACTCCCACTGGGACTGGCCCTGGCTGATCTCGCTGGGCGATGGCCAGGCCCTGAACGTGGATGGCCGGGTCGTGGTGCTATCGAGAGCGGATGATCATGTCGCTGGTTGAACTTGAGCGCTGGAGCCCGGCAGGTTGGGATACCCTGGCGGGGATTATGATGGACCGGCCGGAGTCCGGCCTGCTCAGCCCCATGCGTCTGGATTATCAACACCAGTACGGTTGGACCCTCCGGCTACAACGGTCACTAAAACCTCACCGTCCTCAACCTGGTAGACCAGGCGATATCCAACACTCTTTAGTTTGATTTTGTAGCAACCTTGAAGCCCTGACAGGGCGTCAGCTGGAACGTGAGGTTCATCGAGGCGCTTCGTTAGCTTCGTCTTAAACTGATCTCGAATTGCCGGAGCGAGCTTCTTCCATTCCCTCAAAGCGGATGGCTTGAATGCAAGCGAATACTTATAGCTCATTTAAATCGACTCGAATACTTGGTTCTACAAGCCTCTCTTTCACGATGGCCACTAGCTCTTGGTTGTCGAGGCGGTCTAGCATGGCTTCGTAGATTTCAGCTGGAACGCAGTAGAATACCGGTTTGTTACGGTTTAGAACGACGATTGGAAACCCCTCTCCGGAATTCACGGCCGCCATCGGATTTTTTTTGAGCTCTGAAATGCTTGCGGTCACCTCAGAATAGATTTGATTAGTCATAACTTCCTCCGAAAAAGACCAGTTAACAGGTCATAACGTAAGGGGGGTCGGGCTCATGTGCAAGGGAAAGACCTTTTGATGGATTGCATGAAGCAATTTTTGGGCTACTGACTTTATTACCTTGTTAACTCCTTTCTCTGATCCAGCACCCTGGCTTAACGATGCGTCTTGGTGGACCGTGGGTTCTCAACACGCATAGATTAGCGTCTCCTGGACCAACTCTGGCGCTTCCTGGAAGGCCCTGTCGTGGTTACCGGCGATAACGACTTTGTGCCGGTGCGGTAGCGTTCCAAGGCAATCGTCGTTATCCGGTGGAGTCCCTGTATAATGTGATGGGCAAGATTGGTAACGGTGCCCGGCTGAGCCACATCGATGCGCTGGACGTCATTCTGCCGATGGCCAGTGATCCGGATGGAATGCTGGTCGAATACCTTATCCGGGATCACGTTAACCGGTTGCTTGGTAACAGCGACAACCACGGGCGCAATACGTCGTTCCATCGAACGTTCCACGGCCAGGAACTGACGCCCATCTATGATGTGTCACCCATGGTGATGGACGAAGACGGTACCGCCTGGAGCACTACCTGGCCCAGAGACTGGCAAAAGGATGGGAACCCAGATTGGCAGAGCGTGATTCAGCGCTTCGCACATTCACCGGATCGAGCCTGGGCCGGGTTGCAATCCCGTAGTGCGACCCTCACTGAACTACAACGCACCGATGCCTGGCAGGCGCTGCCGGAATCCGTGACCCGACATCCAAGGGTCTTGCCCATCGGTGTCCCCACTGGTCTGTCGATGCATTGTCACCTCACCACAAAAGGATGATTCAGCCACCCATGGCGATTCAGTTCTACGACAAGGGCGAACTCTCGTCCGGATTCTACGGTTGGCGCGTCGCTGCGATGATTCGTGGCAAACGCTATCAGAAGTACTTCAGCCTGCGCCGTCCCAGTGACGCCGTGCCCGAAACGCTCTGGCGCCGCTACCAGGAAACCCGCGCTGAGTACTATGAAACCCGCTGGGCCATGCGGGCGGCGGCCATCAAATACCTGGACTTCATTCGTACCGAGCACCCGCGAGTCAAACCCTTCCGGGGCGTGGGGTTTCAGGGCATCACCCTGGGTATCGGGACCATCGGCGGAAACCAGGCGGAACAGTGTTACTTCCAGGTAAACGCACCGGGCAACCCCATGCGCATTGCCATCACCGAGCACCAGCCCCTCTCCAGGGCCTGGGACCGCGCCGTCGGTCTTTGGGGCGAGGCGTTCGGCATCCGCCAGAAAGATATCGACGCAAAACGCCAGACTCCGCCCACTCCGGAGCAGTTCAAGCGACTGCGTAAGCACATGAACGAGGAAGACAGTGCCAGCCTGGGAGTGGGCGTGCTGCACTACGTCTATGCAGAACAGCGCGCTGAGTTTGAACGTCAGAAATCCCGCACTCGCCTTAAGGAACGGCCGGTAGACGAGGATGACCTGCTGGATGTGCATGCCCGCCTGGAGCGTGAGATCAGTGAGTTTATGGAGCGATCCGATGCACGAATCTGAGATCGAGACCGAAGAACACGCAGCCCGCTATGACCGCTGGTTTCGTAACAAGGTCGCCGCTTCGCTGGCCGACCCCGGCCCAGGCACTCCCCACTGTGAGGTAATGGCCCGAATAGACGCGATCATTGAAGAGGCTGAACGCAAACAGCAAACATGAGTGCGCCTACCTCACTCAGAGAATAACAACAGCTCATTGCGCATCCCGCTACCATGACGCTGTGCCACAACGCGCTGGAACTGCCCACGATTGTCGTTTTGGCCAAACCGGCTCACTGAACCTACCTCTTTCGAGCAAACCGGCTCACTCAACCTACCGCTTTTCTTCAGCAACGATTCGCGCTCTGGCCGAGCCAGTTGGGCGATTATTTAATCAATTAGCCGCTGTATTTTTGGGTTTGGGATGACTTTTTGAAACCTGGTGGCCGGGAGGATCCACGGCAGCGGCGAAACCGGCTCACTGAACCTACCTCTTTCGAGCAAACCGGCACCGCAAACCTACCGCTTTTTTCCAGCAACGATTCGCGCACTGGTCGAGCCAGTTGGGCGATTATTTAATCAATCAGCAGCGGTATTTTTTTGATTTTGTATGACTTTCTGAAACCTGGTGGCCGGGAGGATCCACGGCAGTGGCCAAACCGGCTCACTGAACCTACCGCTTTTCGCCCAACCGGCTCATCAAACCTACCGTTTTTTTCCAGCAACGATTCGCGCTCTGGCCGTAAGCGCCGTTAAACCGACCCACTTGCCCTAACCGTATTGAGCCACATTTTTTAAAGCTGGCAGCTCTGCATTCCAGGGCAAGAGAGCTTCCAGCTGTTCGAGGGTAACCGCATCAGCGATGTGCGTCAGCACATGGTGGGTATAAGCCGACGGTTCCAGCCCGTTGGCCTTGGCCGTTTCGATCAGCGAGTAACAGGTGGCACTGGCTTTCGCACCCTGCGAAGTATCTGCGAACAGCCAGGCTTTCTTGTTATGGAAGTGTTTCCATAACCGCGAAAACTGGATGTTCTGCTGGACCGAACTGGGCGCGGAACACCTGGGCATCATCCAGAGCCTGATCAGCACCTGCAAGCTGCACGATATTAACCCCTACACTTACCTGGTGGACGTGCTGCAACGCGTCAGTCAGCATCCCGCCAGTGAAGTGGCGAACCTGACTCCGCGGCGCTGGAAAATCCGGTTCGCCGAGAATCCGCTACGGGCTCTGATCGATCCCCGTCATCCGGACCGACAAGCCACGCAACTCACACCGGTGGAGGTCGTCCATGCGCATTGAGGACATGAGCATCGACGAGTTGCTGGAACTGAACCAGTACATCTGCCAGCGCATTGATGAACTGCAAGAACAGGAAACCCTGCAAGCCTTGAGTCGGTTGCGGGTTGGTCTGAAAGTGACCTTCGAAGGCCGAGAAGGACCGGTGTTGGGGATCGTCACCAAGATCAACCGCAAGAGTGTGATCGTGCTGGGCGAGGAAGGCAGGAAACAGTACAAGGTCTCGCCGGAGTTACTTAGGCCTCTGCGTGACGTGAAGTAGGTCAACTACGTCGTAGGATGAACGCTTACTTTTGAACGACACCTTCAGCGTGCCGCACATTAGACAGCACTTGGCGCAACCAGTCTTCAAAGCTGTTTTGGTGATCCAACGTAAACACTAAACCTTTGTAGGACGGAGGTTTTGACCCTTCCTCTCTACCGCCATTTCTGGGTTTCGGAGGGCGTCGCTGGAGTTCCATGAGATAAAGCGCTTGACCTAACACATGCACCTTGATGACAAGTACCCCGCGAAGAACCTTGGTTTGAGTATCCATATAGACCCAATTGGCCACGGACGTTTTTACCTCATCGTCTGTGCCGAAGGGTTCCAGGCTAATTAATCGAGGATCAGGGGACGTGCTGAAGCCGTCTTCAAAGGTAAACCAGCTAACGCTATGAATCGCTGTAGGATAGGCTGATTTTAAATAGAGAAGCGCATTCCACATATCACGTAGAAAGCCCTGCGACTCCAGTGTAATGGGTGCATGAATAGATGCTTGCCCCACTCCCTTTCCTGACCCATAGGGCTCTCCGGTGGAGAAAATCGTTTCGTCACCAGGAACGGGGACGCCTCGTGTATCGGGCACGTTTTTTCGGGTATATCGCTTATCCAGGACAACGCGAGGCTTACCTAAAATAACGAATTCGTCCTCAGTAATATCCAGCCAAGAAGAGCCATGGTCGGGTTCTTCATCATCGGTTAGGTCAATGACATCGGGAATGTCTTGAAGCTGATGATAGGGGAATGGAGTGGGCGCATCATCGTCATCGGTGGCGGGCACTGTCGCTGATTTCTCTCTTTCGCGATGGATCGTGGCACCATCGGGCTGCGTACAGCCTAATATCTGCAACCCTAGAAATGTGTTGCCACCATCAATCGGTACGCCAGAAACAGAGAGTTCCCCGCTTCCCTGGAACCAAGGCGTGGCCTCAAAAAGTATCTTATCTTCAGGGAAACGTGCTTCAAGCTGCGAATAAATTCTTCTGGCAGCCTGCTCCGCATAAGGATCGTACAGCATATGGGCGAGCAAAATGGCATCGTGCTTATGAACACGATATGTAAATTTGACTGGCCATGTACCTGGAGAGGCAGGCGCATTAAGCGGTCGATAAAGATGCTCTTTGACTTTTTCCCAAGGGTAAGTAGCGAGCACTCGCTTGATTTCAGAAGAGCGGCCGTAAACGCGAGTAAAAAATTCTGTGCAAGGGATAAGCAAGTGTTTGCCATCTGGAAGGTCAAATTCGATCAGGTACGATCTTTGCTTTCTGTCCAGTGGCAAATAGTAATCATCATGAAAGGAGGTGTAGAGGCTGCGTCCTGCTTTGCGTAAGTCATCTAGAGAAACAATCCGCCAACCGCCTGGAGAAAATGAAACGGGGAATGTTCTCTCATCAAACGCAATGCGAGAGTTGCTCACCCCCTGTTCCCAGACGGAACCAATCCTCAATAGCCCGATATGTGTTAAGATCGTTGGTCGATCAATCACATCTCCTAAATTGTTATTCTGATCAATAGGCCTGAAAAATACATAAATTTTAGGGACGCTTTCTGCGCGGGTATTTTTTTCGACAGGTCCATACCACCAAACGACCAAGCGCTCAGCTTCGTCTTTGAGAGTGCCGTCTGAAAAGCTAAAGGTTCTGCATTGTTTGAGTGAAACAGTCACAAGGGCGCGCTCTATGTAAACTCAACATAGAGATTGTCGCAGTAATTATTGTTTAGTCGCAACAATTGTTGAAAATGACACCCTCCTCGGCCATTTCGACAAGTCGGCGGGGCTTGATGAGGCAGCCAGGTTGGCTCTGCCTGGGGTTCGCAATGAATCCGTCAGGGGTCACGTCTATCCTCCTTCGTCCCTCAATGGCTGGCGCCAGAGGCTCAGTCTTCGTCCTGCTGCGCGTGGAGGAGGGCGGCGATCTCGCGCTCAACCGATGCCACCGCTGGCGCCAGCGTTTCGTCCACTTCCTCCCTGCCCAAGCGGGCGACTTCCTTCCAGCGCTCCAGGGCATCCCGGGACACGAGGTAGGTTCGAGCACAGTCGCCCTCGGGCACCTGCATCTGAAGCGACTCCAGCAGCTCGAGGTCGCGCATGGAGAAGACCTGGACGGCCGGCACCAGCAACCCTGCCTCTTCTGCCTGGCGGCCGGTGGAGGCCTTGTCCCAGTCGCGCTCGGCGCTCTCGAAGGCAGGATGGGTGGCGGTCTGATAGCCACAGCGTTGGCAGGACAGCCAGTGGGCATGGAACCAGTCGGTCACTCGCCTCAGGTAGTCCGGGCTGTCCTCGCAGCCGCAGACAGGGCAGGGCGCTCGCTCTGCCATGACACCTCCCGGTGCTTGCTGGGTGATGGGTTCTTGAGACCGGACATTCATGCGAAGCCCCCGGAGAGCTGGCTCAGTGACTGAGCCCGCGCATTGGCGCTCTCGCGCACGATGTCGGGAGAGAAGCCGGCACCACAATGGACCTCATCGATCATCACCAGCTGGAGGTAGCCGCGGTTGATCAGGTAATTGCCAAAGCCCTGATCGGAAATGTCGCGGTGCGAGAAAGCCCCGGAAGCCTCCATCTCGTTGATCTGCTCGATGGTCACCAGCCCCTTGTTGAGGGCGTCGAGCGTCCCCTGGCGGTAGGCCGCCTGGCGGCAATACTGCTCGGCCAGCTCGCCCAGGTTGAGATCCACGAGCGCTCGGTACAGGCCGCTGCACTGGTAGTAGGTGGTCCCACCACTGGAGAGCGCCAGCAGCTCTCCCTTACGGTGACTCGGCTTCGCCATGATTCGGTCCCCCTTGGTGTTCTTGTGCCCCTCTCTCGAGGCCGGCATGCGCCATGCGATGAGCGCTGACCATGCAGGCATAGGCGGAATGCAGCGCATCGCCGATGATGCGATCCGCAAGCTCGAGAGGGGTGGTATCGGTAATGCCGGCCCGCCGAAGATCCTGTTCGATGACGGCGCGGTGGCGCTGGTACTCCTGGAGACGACCGGCCAGAGACTCGTCCGCGGCCAGCTCCGGTGACGGGTTCACGGTATGCAGTGAAGTGCCCATCTCTACCTCCTACGTTGCAGCACGGCTCATCGGTTGCGCGTCGATGATGGAGGCCAGTCGCTCCAGGGCCGTGATGGAGATCGTCCTCTCGCCTGCCGCGCTACGCGCCTCATGGCGGCGCAGCAGGGAGAGATCCCGTGGCGAAACCCCGTGGTCTCGGCAAAACGCCGCCTGGGTGGTCCCGCGCTCTTCCAGCAGCTGCTCCAGGGCCTGTCGCAGCGCGACAATATCGGCGTACTCGAAGTGACCCTTGCTCAGCTCGCTCTCATCGTTGGTCTCACTCATGCTGGGCTTGGCCAGCCTGTGCTCGAGGTTGAAGGTCACGGCCTCGGCGGATGGGGTGCTCGGCACGGCCACATCCTCTCCGAGGCCCGCAGTGTCCTCGGGCAACCTGTCGCCTGAAGAGGTAGGGCCACCGCTGACAGCTGGCGCGGGCACCGGCCGCCCCATGCGCGACAGAGACGTGATCGCCAGCACCGCCGACAGCTGGAAGATGATCAGCGCCAGCGCCTGCATCACAACCAGCGCCTGCTGGCGCCAGGTCATGGCCTCGGCCGGGGGCGTCGACAGCAGCTCGGCCAGCTCGGCATCGACCTCGGTGAGCCGTGCCTGGGCCTCCTGGATGGGCGTGAGCCAACCTGCCCGGGCCTCGCTGTTATCCCGAAAGGTCGCCAGGCTCTCCTCTAGTCGCGCCGCCTCCTGGGTCAGCCGCTCGATCCGCAGCTCACGGCCGGCGTCGACATGCGAGGCCGCCTGCCACTCCTCCACCAGAGGCTCACAGACGGTGTAGACCGGGCCGGTGAGCGCGAGCACGCTGGTCACCAGCGCCAGCGCTCGTCGCGCCAGCTGGCGCTGATACCAGAGCCACAGGGCGACGACCTCGAGGAGCACCGCCCAAGCCCAGCCCATCGGGCCGACGAACTCGGTCCAGAACTGGATGGCGTGCAGCTGAAGCAGGGCGATCGCGCCGGTCAGCACCACCAGCGCCGGCAGCTTCGCCAGGTATCGGGTTGTCGTTGTCTTGTCTCGCACAGGCTCACTCCCACACACGAATCTCACACCAGCCGACGAGGCCACCTCCCCTTGCCAAGGAAGGGGCCGAGGTCGTTCACAGCGAAAACGTCACCACGCCGTTGCGCATGACCGGCTGCATGGCCATGTCCACCGGCTCTCCCAGCCGCGGCGCCGGGGGCGGCTCGGGTGTCTCGGTCTCGGGGGCGGTCACCCGAATCGCGGTCGACAGCGCCAGCATGGCGGCCCAGGCCACCATCCAGCGGATCAGGAACGGGCGATCGGTCAGGCGGGCTCGCCGGGTGACCAGCTTCGCCGTCAGGAACAGGGCATAGAGGAGGGCGGCTACCCACACCAGAACCAGGAGGCGCGTCATAGGTCACCTCCTGCCACAGCAGCATCCGGGGCGATTTCGCATGCGAAATCCCGGTACTGGCCACCGGCCGCCTTGTGCTGGCGCAGCTTGGCCGTCAGCGCCAGCCCCGCTTCACTGAAGGTCAGGGTGGTGCCGGGCTCAACCTGCTCGGGGCCAACCGTGAACAGTCCCTCGGCGGCGAAGTCCTGCACGCAGCTCCAGTCGTCGTGCCACGGGTCCGGCTGGGTGCCGTCCGCCAGCGTCGTGGCGTATTCCGGGCGCATCACCATGCCCGGGCGAACAGGGTGACTCGGGCGCTTGGGGCGCGGGCACTGCTCGGCCAGGACGCGGTAGTGCCGGCGATTGGCGGTCATGCGCGGATCAGCGCCCACCTGGAAGCCGGCCATCTCCACCATCACGGCTTCGACGTAGACCAGGCAGCGCCAGTGGTCTCGGCCCCACCGGGCCATCGGAACGTAGGCTTGCTCCATCTGGATTCTCCATCTTGGTCAGGGGCGAGGGTCGCCGTTGTCTGTGGCGGCTGGCGCCAGCGCCAGCTCGCGATCTCGGTCTTCCCAGCCGTGCAGCCAGGCATTGCGGAAGGCCCGCGAAAAGGTCAGCCGGCCGCAGTCCTTCCGGTTGTCGTTGTAGGGACAGGCGTGCCGGGGGTCGCCACGGTCGCGTGCCTCCCGCCCCTTCCTCTCGGCGCCATCAAGCGCTCGGTTGGCCATGCGGCTCTCCTTCTTCTATTGCAGGGGTGGGCTGGCGCAGCCACAGCGGCAGGGAGGTCAGCCGCCGCCGCCCGGTGACGTGCCGGGCCGCTCGCTCGATGGCTGAGGGGTGGCCCACGAGCACCACGCGGCGCTTCCCCCGGGTGATGCTGGTGTAGAGCCACTGCCGCTCGAGCATGTGCCAGTGCGATCGCGCCAGCGGGATCACCACGGCGGGGAACTCCGACCCTTGGGCCTTGTGGCCGGTCATGGCGTAGGCGAGCTGCAACTTGCCGAGGGCATCGCTGGTGAACAGCACCTCCCGGTCCTCGAATCGCGCCAGCACCGTCTTTTCCTCGGGGTCGGCCGCCACCACGAACCCGAGGTCGCCATTGAAGACTTCCCGGTTGTAGTCGTTCTCGGTCTGCACGATCTTGTCGCCGGCCGCCCAGCGCCGGCCGTTGATCGTCACCGAGCCCCGGTCGCCGGGGATGTGGTAGGCCCGCAGTGCGTCATTGAGCGATCGGGTGCCCACCGGGCCACCGTGCATGGGCGTCAACACCTGCACCTCATGCAGGGTGTCGAAGCCGTGCGCCAGCATCTCGGTCGTGGCCACGCGGAACGCCTCCTGGAGGACCAGCTCCGGGTCACTGCCCTCGGGCACCGCGACAATCTCGAAGTCGCTACCCGGGACAGACTGGGGCGGGTGTCCCTGATTGACGGCGTGCGCCTGGACAATGATCTGGGAGCCTTCCCCCTGGCGGCGGATCTGCTGCAACCGGGCGACGGGCACTCGCCCCGATGCGATCACATCCCGCAGGACGTTCCCCGGGCCAACCGAGGGCAGCTGATCTTGGTCACCGATGATGTAGAGCCGGCAGTGGTCGGGCAGGGCGACGACGAGGGCGCGGAACAGCTGCACGTCCACCATCGAGGCCTCATCGATGATCACCACGTCCGCCTCGATCGGGTTGTCCGCATTGAACTCGAAGCCGTTGGCGCCAGCCCCCAGCAGCCGGTGAATGGTCGTCGCGGGTCGCCCGGTCGCCTCGCTCATCCGGCGTGCGGCTCGCCCAGTCGGCGCACACAGCGCCAGCTCATAGCGACTGTCATCCAGAGTCTGCGCCAGCACCTCGGTCACCGTGGTCTTGCCGACTCCCGGGCCGCCCGTGAGCACCGCCACGCCATAAGCCAGACAGGTCACCAGGGCTTCACGCTGCTCGTCGCTGAGCACGCGCCCATCGGATAGCTCGCCATCGACACTGGCCAGCCCGCTGTCCTCCCAGGTGACCGCTCGCGCCAGCAGGGCAGCGGCGACCGTGCGCTCTGCATTGATCAGCGCCGGCAATCCCACCAGCCCACCTTCCACCTGCTCCAGCTTCTCGTGCGCCAGCAGCAGCTCAACCACCGAGGTCGTGCGTGCCACATCCACCTCGAGGAGCTTCGCGCCTTCCGAGGCCAACTCCCCCGAGGTTGCCAATGTGTGGCCCGAGGCTGAGCGGGCATCCACGACATGACGCAGGCCGGCGATGATGCGATCCCGGTGCGTCAGCTCGAACCCCATCGACCGCGCCATGGTATCGGCGATGCGGAACCCGATGCCGCGAGTCTTGAGCAAGGTCCGGTAGGGGTTGGCCGACACCTTCGCGATGGTGTCCTGGCCCAGCTGGCGGAATACCGACATGGCCCGCGAGGCGCCGAGGCCGTGCCCCTGGAGGAAGATCAGGGCTTCCCGGGCTTCCTCATACTCGTTCCAGCTGCCGGCGATCCGTGCGGCCTTCTTCTTGCCGATACCGGGCACCGCTCGCAGGGCTTTCTCGTCGCCCAGGACATCCCGCAGGCCGTCACCGAAGTGCGCGACCAGCCGCTTGGCGAAGGTCGGGCCGACACCGGCCACCTTGCCGCTGGCCAGGTAGGCGCCCAGGGCCTTCGACTCCCGGGGCACCTGGGTCACCAGCCTCTCGGCCTTGAACTGCTGCCCGAAGCGGGGATGGGTCGTCCAGGCGCCATGAGCCTCTACCGACTCCCCTTCATTGAGCGGCTGGCACACCGCCACCAGGGTCACCTCGCGTTCCGCCTCATCGCGCACGGTCAGGATCTGGAATCCCTCCTCGCCCACGAAACGGACATCGGCAACCACTCCGCTCAACTGCTCCAGGTTGTCCATGGTGCTACCTCACAAAAAAAGCCCGGCTGGGGAGAGCCGGGCAAATGCAGGGTGGGAGTCAATAGGCTCTGGCAGAGCGGCGCGGCCTATTAGCACGCCCGGGACACGCCCGACTGAAGCGCTGGTTCTACTACGGGGGAGCCCACTAAGCGGTGTGAGAGAGAGAAGCCGGATCAGGGCTGCTCAGCGGGCTCTCCGGTAGCCCCGGTGACCGGGACGACCAGGCGGCTGATGCGCATCCCCAAAGCCGCGTCAGGGGAGAGAGAGGAGCCACGGGCGCACTCCGCGTAATTCGGTCGGCAGGGGTTTCTCTGTTTCCCCTGCCTATGTGTTGCTATACTAGACGACGATTTATAGGAATGCAACACACCCAGGGAATGGAAGACATCGTATTGTCGGCATGCTCCCGAGCGGGGCGATATTCCGCTCGACAATCCCTACCGAAGGACAACCAACAGGATGACATCACAAGCACTCATTCTGTGTGAGAAGCACTCGGATCAGGCAGACAAGATAGCCCCTGCCCTGGGGCTGACACGCAACGGCTCTTCCTATACCGGCACCTGGAATGGGGTCTCCCTGACGCTGGTATGGGCGGCTGGCCACCTGCTGGCGCCGGTCGAGCCTGCCGTTGTGAGCCCTGAGGCCAACTGGCGTGATCCACGCAGCCTGCTGCCGCTGCCTACCGCTTTTCCGCAGACCCCGACAGACCGGGGGAAGAAGTACCTGGGCAACCTGAAGAAAGCCCTCTCCCAGGCCAGTGAGGTGTGGCTGGCGACCGACCCCGACCGTGAGGGGGAGGCGATCGGCTACGAGGTTCTGCAACACGCGAAATACCGGGGCATGGTGAAGCGCATGTGGCTCACCGGCTCCATGGAAGCGTCAGACGTGCAGGCCGCGGCCAAGCGCCTCCGGGAAGGTGGGGAGACCATCTCCTACTGGCGAGCCCAGCAGGCCCGCGCCAACGCCGATGGCTTCTGGCAGTACCTCGTTCGGGCCTACACCGCGTCCGCCCGCATCGGGCTCATGGGCAAGGATCTGGGCAAGGGGAAGGGCAAGGCAGGCGTCGTTTCTGCCGGCCGTGTGCAGTCCGCCACCCTGGGGCTGGTGGTCGATCGCGATCGCACGATTGAGGGCTTCGTCCCGGTCGACCACTACCAGGCGAAGATCACCCTGGGCGGTGGCGAATTGAGCTATGCCCCGGTCGATCCGCCTGCTGGCGCCAGCGGCATCAAGCTCCAGGACGATGGCAAGCCGCTGTTCCTGGACCGGGACGCCATGGAGGCCTTCACACAACGCCTCGAGGGCGCCGACACGGCCGACATTCTGGCCGCGGACACCAAGCAAACCGCCAAGCACCCACCGCTTCCGTACAGCCTCACCGCGCTCCAGCGCGACATGTCCAAACAGCACGGGATGACGGCCACGCAGACCCTCAAGGCGGCCGACACCATGCGGAGCGATGGCTACCTGACTTACCCCCGGACAGAGCACGGAGAGCTGCCTGCCAGCCTCTACAACCGGGATGACCTGCTGGCGATCCTGGGCGGCGCTGCCAAGGCCGATGACGGGCTCATGGCGCCAGCACGCCTGGCGGGTCGCCGGCACTGCCTGGAAGGGGCCGATGTGCCGCGCCCACGGTGCTTCACCGACAAGCCGATGAACCACCACGGGATCATCCCCACGCACAAGACACCGGACCTGTCGGCACGCTCAGACGCCGAGCGAAAGGTCTACCTGGCGTGTGCCCAGCAGTTCATCCAAGCGCTGCTCCCACCGGCCACGGTCGAGTCACTGAAGGTCAGCGCCAGTGTCGATGTGGAAGACGTACTGGAGCGCCAGCCAGCGCTGTTCGCCGGCACCTTCAAGCGCGTCGTTGACCCGGGCTGGATGACCGCGTTCCAGGCGCCGAAAGCGCAAAAGGATCTCCCCCCGCTGGCATCCGGCGCCAGCCTGCCCATCGAGGCCGTGAGGCTTCACGAGGCCCGCACGGAGCCTCCCAAGCACTTCACGCTGGACACCCTGCTGAGCGCCATGCTCAACGCTGGACGACAGGTAGAAGGCGAGGATGCCGCGGCTCTCAAGAAGGCCGAGGGGATCGGCACCCCGGCCACCCGCGACACGGTGATTCAGACGCTCTTCGATCGCGAGTACATCGCCACTCAGCGCAAGGGCAAGCAGCAGCTGATCGTGTCCACTCCCCGAGGCCGCGCCTTCATCGATAACACCCCGCGCATGCTCTCCGATGTCCGCGTGACGGCCGCCTGGGAGCGCGAACTCGACGCGATCCAGAACGCCTCCAGCGATGCCGAGGCCAAGCGGCTGCGCGACACCTTTATCACTCAGCAACGCGACTTCATCACCACCCGCATCAACGAGGTTATCGAGACCATGGACAACGCCCCCGAGGCCGTTCGTGAGGCCACCAACGCACCGACCGAGAACATGATTGCCGCTGCCCGGAAGATCGCTGCTTCGCGTGATCTGGCGCTGCCTGAAGGCATTGAGCACAGCTTCGACACCTGCCGCGCATTCCTGGATGAAGTGATGCAGCAGACGCCCCCGCCTACCGACAAGATGAAGGCGTTGGCGATGCGGCTGGCGGACGAGAACGGCGTCACCTTGAATGGTGAGCTGACCTCCTTCAGGGAGTGCAAAGCGTTCATCGACAAGCACCTCCAGAACGGGGAGCCGACCCCCAAGATGATGGCCGCCGCTGAAGCCGCCGCCAAGCGCTACGGGGTCAAGATTCCCGAGGCCGCCCGCACCTGCATCAAGGAGTGCCGGCTGTTCCTGAGCGAGCACCCGCGGTAGCCGCGCACGAGGCCCGCCCGGGCACCCCCTGGGCGGGGATAGACACACCAGATCGACCACCTGCATGCCGCTCGAATAGGCCCTTCCCCTCGCCAAGGAAGGGGGCGAAAGAACACAGCTTGGACTCTCTCTCACTGGGGGGATGGCACCAGCTATGGACATGGTAGGTGACACAGGAATGACGCATGACCGATAGCGTATCCAGCAACACTGAGGGGGCTTCCCCGACACAGCGCAAGTCGCGTTATAGACGCACGGTAGACAGGCAAACCTACCTGGACGAGTCCGCCCAGATGGTAGGCGCCCTGAGTCATGACATCACGGCCATCATGGGGGAGTACAACCGCCAGCTAGTAGAACTCCATGAGCGGTTGCGTGACGCTCAGCCGCGTTCACACGGCGCCGTCCTGATGGACCTCAACCGCTGCGGGTACGGGTGCCTTGGGTGCCCGCATCCGGTGTGGGTGAAGTGGATGGACAAGCAGAAGAATAACCGCCAGTCCGCCTCCAAGTGGATTGCCGTTCGACTGTCTCGCCCAGGCACCGCCGCACGCTCGAAAAGCATCCCCGACGAGGCCCGCGAACTGATTGCTGAAGCACAGGCGCTGATCGAGCGTAGAGCCCGTTTTATCGATCACCTGAAGCGCATCAACAAGGCCATCGGTGCAGCTCGCAGTACACGTCCCGACCTAGGGTTTCAGCACACAGGGGAGGGTGAGTAGAGCATCCTGATACGGTATCGCTGACAAGCGGCAAACAGGCTCCCGGGGCATCTCGCGGAGCCTTTTTTTTGGCTGGCAGATAGAGCGATAAGACACCGCCAGAGCGTCCCATAGAGCGTTATCCGAGATGGCATATACGGGCACTACAGGCGACATGGGTGTGCGATCGCCAGGCTGCATCCTTAGGGGGTACGAGCGTACTGCGGGAGGGCATCCCCAACGGGCATAGGTGACGACCTCACGAACGCCTTATCGGCGCGTGATCGACCACGGGGAGTGTGTGCCTGTCGGGGTGTGGGGAGGCCATGCCACCGTGCCTGCGGCTGGCGCTTCCGGTGCGTGAGCGACCACGGCGAGTGTGTGCTGTTCGGGGTGTGGGGAGGCCATGCCACCGGGCCTGCGGCTGGCGCTTTCGGTGCGTGAGCGACCACGGCGAGTGTGTGCTGTTCGGGGTGTGGGGAGGCCATGCCACCGGGCCTGCGGCTGGCGCTTTCGGTGCGTGAGCGACAGCAGCCAGGGCCAGTTAGAACGAAGTGCCTTTGGGGCGAATTCCGGGTTTTGGATCGAGCAAGGCTAGGCATTTCGAGGCCCGCCTCGTATTCAGGCCGCGGAGCGGCCCATGTGCTTTTCGTATTGCAAGCGGCAGTGCCCAAGCATGGTCACCACAGCGCAGCTTTACAGCCCTCACAGAACGAAGTCCATGCGGGCGAAATTGCAGGATAGGAAGCCACCAGGGCTAGGCATTTCGAGGCTTGCCTCGTACCCAGGCCGCGGAGCGGCCCATGTGCTTTTCGTTGTATGTGGAAAGAGTCTCGAGCATTCAGTATAAGCAGCGATCGAGCATTACTAGGAACGCTGAAAAAGTGCTGATATGCCAACTAATTATGCCCAAATATGTGCCCTGATATAGCTTTACCAGAGCACCATGAAGAGCGTTACAGGAGCGGTTCTCATGAGAGCACCAACGGAATGCTCTATCTCAGCCAGTCGGCAAGATGCGTCTAACCCGTTCGATTCCCGTAATCATAGTCAAGTCATGGGAACGGGGATCGATTCCCGTACTGGCCAATCCAGGGCCGGGGCTCATAGGCTGTCTACTGAAGCCAGTCGGCACGCCGCTCAGGCGTCCCCTGACCTTGGTAAGGGGATTCGCCTAGCTGCTCGAGGGGTGGTCAGCCCTGAAATCTTCCATGGCTTTCAACAGGTCCAGGTAGTCAACGCCACCCGTGATCAGCCGAGTCTTGGTGGCTCGCTCGTACATCCAGACACTCCATAGCTTCATGTGGGTTGAGGCCCCATCGAGATCCTTGGGCATCATACCGCCCCACTCAGGATCATCAGCCATGAAGTGCAGCGCCCTGTCGATTGCACGATCCAGGTCATTCTGAGGCGAGTAGAAGTCCTCCAAACGAACCTGCTCGGCCAGGATCATGACAGCCAGCACGGGATAGTTCAGCCACTCCGCGAATCGCTCCACCACATCCCGGCCCAAGCTGCTGGCCTGGCGACGGCCTGTTTTCAGGTGGCTCAACGTGGAGGGTGCTATGCCAAGGCTCTCAGCCAGCTCAGTGGTAGAGATCCCTTCGCTTACCGCCCGCTCAAAGATGATTTGTACCAGCTTGTAGCCAGGGGTGTCTGGCTCGATTTGCAGGTAGTCACTCCGCGGCCCCTTTGGCTTTCCCTTCTGCCCACCCTTCGGGCCGGGGCCAGGCTTGCGCTTTCCGGCCTCAATGACCTTCTTCAGGTCGTCGTTTTCATTGTCGTGATCCAATGCTCTCTCCCATACGCCGGAATTCGACGCCACTAACATGTAGCTATACCAGATAACGATTTCTAACGGTCCCGGGCTATCCGCAGCAGTCAGCGTAGCTGCAAGATTGCTTCGTCGTCATGATAACCCAGGAGACCGAAATGCTCATTGGCCGCGTAGAGCACGACCCCAAAAAGCAGATTCAGGCACAACTGCCTGAATCCACGATCAATCGGCTGGATCAATACCGTGAGCTGTACCAGCTCACCTTCGGCGAGAAGGTTTCGACCAGTGATCTGGTCGACCTAATGCTGAGGAACGTCATGGACAGGGACCGCGAGTTCAAGCGGTTTCTGAAGGACCAGGAGCGGAAGGAGAAGCAAGAGGCCAAGCAAGAGGCCAAGCAGCAAGGCCAGGGGGGTGAGGCCCCGGCCGGCGAGCCTCGTGATGGTGGGGGTGGGAGAAATCACACCACAGGCGAGGAAGACCGCAAGCACGGTCAGCCAAAACAGGGCATGGGGCGCTAGGTTTCACCATGCCGCTTCTGGATGACCTCACGCATTTGCTCGACCAGAGGGACCACACGGTTCCACTTGGTACGCAGCACCCGATGGTTGCCCGTATGCCAGCTCCGAATCGAGGTCACAGCCTCGTCGGCGGCTACGGCGATTTGTCGTGGGGTCATCACTTCCATCCAGCGATCCACCGTTGCCTTGACCTCATCAGCGGCGACCCATGCGCCGCCCTCGATTGCCTCATGTTCTTCCATGATCTCCTCGAGGGCGCCCTGCACTCGCTCGTAGGGGACTTTCCGAGGGGTTACGCCACCAGTCCAGGCATTGACGGATGCCACGGAAATCTTGCTGTTGAGCTTCGAGGTCAGCAGCTCGGCGATCTTGGCCAGGGTCATGCCGTACTCGTCACGCAATGTATTGATGCGCCGGCCCAGGTCGCTATCCGTCGAGCTGCGCTCAGCACGCCCACGGGTCGTGGGGATGCTCACTTTGATCTCGCAGCCATGCCTTTCAAGCGTATTGATCAGGTCGTTCAGGAGCGTGTCTCGCATGGCTAACCTCTTTGAATACTTGTCGAAACAACCGCCATCCGAAATGCAGCGATTGGTCGGGTGGACCGCCTCCCGTCTGCACATACCGCGGCAATGGCAGGACGACATGCGCCAGGAAATCTACCTTGCCTGGCTTGGGCGGGAGTACGACGCCAGCTATTCCCATGATGCCATCATGAAATACGCGGGCGAAGCCGCCTTCCTGGCCATTAGCACCTGGCGCCGGCATACCGTACTCCCCGTCACTGTCCATAAGGCGGGTCAGGCGGACAGTGAGCCCCGTGCTGAGCAGTACGATCTGATGGCTGAACAGATCCCTGGCTTTACCCAAGAATTCAACGACGAGATCGATACTGAGGCTTCCGTGGAGATTGAACCCACGTCCACCGTCTCAGCCCACCTCATCGACCTTCCGAAACGCTCAGCTCGATCAGGGCTGTCCAACGAGAACCTGCTTGCCCTTCACTGTGAAGGCTTGTCGGCTGCCGAAATCGCTGCGGCGGCTGACATGACCGAGCGCAGTGTCTACCGCAGATTGGAACGGCTGAAAAATGGAAATCGTAGTACAGTATAGTAAAATTGCAGCGCTCACGGTAGCGCTCTCAAGTACCGCCCTGGCCGCTGACCAGGATCTCGGAACGCTCGGGCCTACCTGGGAAATCGGCGAGCCGGATATGCGTCTGGCCATCGTGGCTGAAGCTCATGGCGTCGACTGGGATTCAGTCCATGAGCACCTGGCGGGTCAGGCCCAGACACACACCAACGACATCCCCGACTGGTATGTACCCGTCGCCGAGCATACCGAAACCCATTTCGTAGACCCCTCCTACACCCTTCAAGAAGACATCGAAGCGCTGAAGCGGCAACCGGACGGCACTTATCAGTGGGGCACCATCTACGAGGCAGGCACCAAGGTTAATCCCCTGGACAAGGTTCGCCCGCAGAACTGGCTCCTCGTTGTCGATCTACGGGTGGACAGGCAGCGCGAACTGGCCGTGGAGCTGAAGAAGCGTCACCCGGTCAACCTGACCGTCATTGTGACCGCGGGCGATCCCGGCGATTTGGCTGCTGACCTGGGGCGTGCCGTCTACTTCGCCGAGGAATGGCATTTCGACCGTTTGGGCATCACTCACACGCCTTCACTGGCTGGCGTGCGGGATAGCCGTCCCGACGCCATCGAAGTGACGCATTTTGCCTACCCCTACGATGTCGAGACCCTGGAGGCCCACCTGCCATGAAACGAACGGTCCTTTCCGGCCTGGCTGCCCTATCACTGGCCGCGGCCAGCTTAGCTACTGCCTCTCCCCTGACAGGCTCAGCCGCTTGCCAGGGGGAGGTGTTCAATCCGATCAACGACCCCAACTGGAACAACATGTTTCCGGTGACTGTGGCGGGCATATCCATGGGGGGTGGTTCAAACCCGCCCCTGATGCACATGGACCCTATCTGCATGTGCCCTGGCCCCTACGGTGTGGATATGCCTGGGATTGGGATGACGTACTGGGAGCCCACCTTCCTGGCCGAGGTGGCACGCACTCCCGGTTGCATGTCGACCTTGGGCGGGGTGCAAGTGCTCGAGGGGTATGACGAGCAAACCTCGAACCAGAAGTATGGCTCCGGCCGTGACCACGGCTCCGTCACCAGGATGCAGGTTCATTGGTATATCTACCCCCTGTTCAGTGTGCTCAACATGATGAGTTCACTCGGGTGCATGAACACTTCGGGGTTCAACCTGGCGGATCTCACCGAGGTAGATCCCACCTGGCAGGACGATACCTGGACTTCGATCGCCTTTCCTGAGTCCGCCCTGTTCGCTAACCCGGTTGGCGCTCTTTCTTGCATTCCAGACGCCGTTGCCTCAGCAGCCGGTCGACCTCTTGACATGATGTTCTGGTGCCAGGGATCGCAAGGCGTCCTGTACCCGCTGACCGGCTCCAGCCCGACACACAGCTCTCCTCAGGGGGGCAATCTGCACGTCCTCGGAAAGTACATGCAGCGGAAGACCCGGATGGCTGGTCTGCTTTCCACCATCGGCCCATGGGCCGAGTGCCAGTCGGTCTATCTGCCGAACATGATCCGTAGCCAGTACAGGATCGACCCGGTTGCGCCGGTCGCGAGTAACCAAACCGCTGTTCTGGGCATGTCCGAATTTCGGTGGGGGATGATGCCGCCCGCCAACACAGCCGTCCGTACCGATTCCGCATTCCTGATCTGGGTAGGTAAGCAATGCTGCGCTCTCTGACACTCCTTGCACTGGTTCTCACCAGCTCAACAGCCCTCGGGCAAAAGACACCCGAGGAAGCCGCTCACAGCGCGTTCTCGGCTTTTCAAGGCGAGAGCGCAGCCCAGCTTCCTTTCCCTGGCCAGGGAAGCGCAGAGCGAGTTCTCGAAGCCATGGGGGCAGGTAGCGCCAACTCTGCGGGGGAGGCCGCAGGGGCTGCCATGGTGGACAACATCCGTAAGCCCGGCCAGACAGGCGGGATTGCTGACCCAGAGATGGCAGCCGAATGGGAGGCCTTGCGCGGCTCGCTTGGGTTGGGTGAACAAGACCGCCTGTATTTCTTCATCTCGTTCTCAATGCCGGAAAGCATGATCCGCGGTTATGCCCTCGATGCCGCTCGGGCCGGTGGTGAGCTGGTGCTCCGGGGGGTAGAGCCGGGGATGGACCTCAGGCAATTCACCATGGAGCGGCTGCTGAAGGTGCTGCGTCCAGGCGGGATGACTGCACCGATCCAGATAGATCCCCGTCTGTTCGACACCTATGCGGTCGACAGCGTGCCAACCATCGTGCTTGCCAAAGAAGACCCGATGGGAGTTTGCCAAACCGCAGAGCCCAGGACAGGGGAAATCAATGGCCAGGCATTCGACTACAAAGCCTGCCCGGAGGCGGCCCCAGACTCCTACTGGAAGGTCGAAGGGTCAGTGACAGCCCTATATGCCCTAGAGGAGTTCCAAGACCGCGGGGCCAGCAATGCAGCCGTGTACATCGATGCCTTGAAAGGCGAAGGGGCACTCAGCGCGTCCGAGCAGCCGGGTATCGGCTCGGAGCGGTGGGAATCACTCACCGATGACCTGGCTGAACGCAACGCGGAACGTCTCAAGGAGCGGTACGAAGGCTCAGATCGTGAAGTTTACGACACGCCAATGGGGCCAGCCGTGGGGCCGAAGGGACAGAACACTGACCATCTCTGGGAGGAATAGCATGCCGAAGGGCGTTCATCTGAAACAGCTCTTCACGGGGGTCGCCATGGCGGCCCTCGTGCCATTGAGCACTATCGCGATAGCTGGGCCGAGTGAATCGGGCCTGAGGGCAGGGGGCGCCTGGGCAAAAGACTTCGACCCTGGTAAGAGCTTCCAGTCAGCGACTTCAGCCCTGGGCCTTGAGGACACCAAGACCTCGGGGGAGCTGGGGGGCGAGGTTGGGCTCCAGGTGAAGCAACAGCAGCAGCGGAATTTCCGGTGCCGTGACGGCGCTCGACTGACGGCGGGTGGTATCCGGGTCAATATCGAAGAGTGTCAGCAATCCGATGACGGTGACTTGCAGAGGCTGCGAGTCGCCGTTTGTGATGCCCTGACGCAAGGCATCCGGTGCAGCGACGATCGCTATACGCAGACGCGAGAAGTCCCGGCAGGGGGCGAGGCCGCGTTCAGCGGCGGCGATCTCTACGGTGCATACCGAGTCGAGGCTGAGTGCTCAGGAACATCCTGTGTGATGACGATGCACCAGCTGCATGGAGATGCCTGGGGCGGCAACAACATGCGCCAACAGGGCAACGATCGCGTCAATCAAGATCCTAATCACCCCTCAAACACCATCGCGGATGTCCGGGACAACCCGACTTTCGATCAGGGCAGTCAGTATGCAGAGGACCGTTCAAAGTGCCTGGGGGGACAGATCAACCAGCTGTTCAGCGAAGGCGATATTCCGGTTTCATGCAATCCTGATGACCCCAGAACGATAGACTTCCTGGACATCGACGGCGGCGGGCAGTGTGAGCCTGATCGGATCACAACAGATACATGTACCGTCGACATCCCTACTCGACTCGTAACTTGTGAGCCGGAATCAAAAACGTGCGACGTACAGCGTGAGACTGCTCAGTTTACTTGTGAGCGTAAACTTCAAGTCCAGCAAGTCGGTAGTGAGGCCTGTACGCCAGGACAGGTTGTTTACCAATGGCAGCCTTACTCCAATCTGTACCGGAGATTCGTTTGCCAGGCTTGTAACCACCCATTCAACTGTCTCGTCTACCAGTTTAATCAGGACGGAGACGGCTGGCGGTCATCCTTCCGATTTGAATACTCTCGTGTCTTGGGGTGGCACTACCCAGAGCTGATGCCAGGTGCCCCGTCTGGATATTACATAAGGCAAACGTGTAGCAATGGACGCTGCACCATTCACTATCGGCGGAACCCAAGTGATAGCACAAAGAAATATAGCTATGACGAAGCGGCGCCGATTTTTCAGGACACCGTGACTGAAAATTGTGATGCCTTTGAGCAACGTCGACCGGAGACAAACTGATGCTGTACGCGATCAGAGCGCTCGCGCTAATGGCTATGGTGATTGTCACTGGTAATGCAAGCGCACAAAATCTCAATGACTATGCGGAATGTTATCGGGCAGGGGAGGTGTGTGTAGACAATGCACCTCGCCAGATTAACGGCCATACAGTGCATCGGAACTGTTGGCGATACTCTGTCACGTATATGTGCTACGGAGACCCCTATAGCAATAGCTGCAACCTTGACGCACTGAACAACAGTGATGAATGGGAGCTGGTCAATACCTTTGACGAGACATACCCAGGAACCTTCACACAATACTCAAATATATTGCCTGACAGCTGGAAGGAGGAGTGGCAGAAAAGTGAATCGACCTGTAATGCTGACACCTCTTACGGGTGCGGACCTGACATAAGTAGCGAAGATATACTAGATGATTCTGGTAATGTGATCGGTCAACGAGTCAGGAAGCGGTGCTATATAGGTGAAACTCCGCGGTGCAACAATGACCCGAATTGCAGCATTACCGAGTACGAATGCACAAAGGAGCAAGATGGCCTCTGCGTCAGACAAGAGCAGACATACTCCTGCCGCGAGGAAGGAAAGTGTGATCCCAGCTCCTACGAGGTGATGCCTGAGGTAAGCGATGATGAGGGTGCTTTCTCAGATGCTATAGCCGCAGCTGGTGTTATGGACATGATTGCGGCGGAAGGCGGCTTGGATGACAACATGCGCATCTTTTCCGGCTTCAAGCGTGAGTGCAAAGCTATTACAAGTGATTTCCGTCGCATGATGGAATTCAATGCAACGGTTGGAACCGCGCTTGCTACTTTTTACGGTGGCCCATTGGGCGCAGTTCTAGCAGGCACTGCGGCTGCTGATATTCTCAATGCTATCGAGCACATGGAATGTTGTCAGGATGATCCTGAGGATGTCGTACTCACTAGCTCCTTCATCTCCATGGCCACAGGTGTCGGCGCGGATTACTGCGACCTTGAGGATGTTGAGCTGGCAGCAGCCAGGATGGCCAAAAGAGCTGTCCAGGTAACGCCTGGGTTTGTTCCGACAAATAACACGCTTTGCACGATTGCAAACTATGTCTACAACGCCCCTGCCAAGGGGGATATGGCGTATGCGAAGCAAATATGTTCACACTGGACTAGGCCTTGGTCTCTGGCGAATACTCAAACCCAGGTGGATGAATATCAGCGCTGGTGTGAATTTGATTCCATGCTGGCACGAATAATTCAGGAGCAAGGGCGAGAGCAACTAGCACAGCTTGCAGCTCAAAATGCAGGGGGTGCTGAGACAAAAACTGCACGCTTCCCTTTCTACCAGTCCTCGGGAGGATGGACAAACGAGCTGAATGTGAACGGGAACCGCGTGAGGTTCTGGAAATGGAAGGAAGAGTGTTCAACTGAAGAGGGTTATACCAACTCCATGCTGGCTGGCTATGACTGTCCATCAAGCCCAGACATATATGCAGCAGTCTGCTCAGAGGACACATGCGGGAGCCCACCCGACCATCCTGTATATGGCTTCAGCCCAGGCTGGGAGACACATCGCCTAGCAGCTGAGGACCACCACGTTCGTGCGATCAACCGCTATTCAGTAGTGGAAGGTGGCTGCTTCGATGATGGTTCTTGCGAATACGATGTTCATGCCTGGAAGGCAGGGGCTGGAGGGCAAATGCGTGTGCCCATTGATATGAAATGGCCCATCAACTTTCCGAATACAGGATGGGGTGAATTTTCATGGGCGCACAACAATGTCCATTTTGAGGCGTATACAAATCCGCTCGGCACAGACAGTCCAACTCGAGGACTTCGCATGTGCATTGGGTCATCTTACCAATGTCGGTATAACTCAGGATGGACAGAGGTAGACATTAGTAACAACATCAGCGACATGAACAACTATGTCAATAGCACGCCGCCTGTCACACTCACGGGGGGTTGCACTGACAGTGAGTGTGAATTCCGAGCTACCGTGGAGGTGAATTTGACGGCAAAGCCTTGGTATACCTACTCGGAGAAGAAGTATGAACCGTGCATGCTCGAGGTTCTGGGAAGCTGTGTGGCCGAGGCATCTACAACCTACGACCGCCAGTACAAACCAGACTGCTCAGGATTCACCATTGACGAATTCCTTGCGCTAGACCTTGGCGACATGGATTTCTCTGAATATGTCGAAACTTTGTCTGAAAAAGCTAAAGCGGAGTTCAATCAGACATGGGCAAACTAACCAAGCGAGTTATTACCTGCTTTGGCTTGGCTCTAGCTTCTACGGGCTCCTACGGGAGCCCGATAGACAGAATAACTGATCAAGCTAATGCCTTGGCTTCAGGCAGTGCTTCATCCAAGGAGGTCGTCCAGAATGCTGGCCAAAAACCATTCCGATTTACCCCAAACAACGGATATGTTGGTCTGGAAACCAAGCTAGATATAGCTGTGACATATACCTCATTTGAACATGGCGGGCGGAATGTTCGGCAAGTCGAGAAGGCAGTTGTAGACTGGGGCGATGGCTCCTCTATCACTACTGTGACGCCTGGGACGCCTGCGTTTCATACCTACGGGCATCGAACAAAAGAAGGCTCTATAACGCCTAATGGGAGCGTAGTTTACACAGGCCGAATAACCTTTGTCACAACATCTGGAGATGCCTACACCGAAAGATTCCAATACAGCATGTGGAATACCTTTCTTGACTCTCTCGTTCCTGGAGGGCGCGTCCTACCAGACACTATGCTACCAAGCGTGGGTGGGGCTGGCAGTCGAGACAAACTTCCAAGCGGATACTATGACAGGAACAGCAAATGATGAGCCTAAGAGATTCAGCATCTATGACGGCATTCATAGCGTTGCTTATTTCAGCAAGTACATACGCCCAACAGCCGGAAGGGGAAAGCAATCGTCTTTATGGTGGCCCTGACTCTGGAGGAATAGCGAATAAATCGATCATTACCTATGATGCGGTTGAGTGGCAGACGGCATGGTTCGAGAACCTTGGTGGCCAACCCCCTCACGAGCTGCCCCATGGCCATATTGGGGTGCTTGTTTTCGCTGCCTACCCAGGGCACCTGATCAGCCTTCATAGTACCGATCCCTCAGCGACACCAACGATCCGCTGTCACCAAGCCCCGCTACCAGATTCAAAGAGCCATATTGCTCCTGCCTCATGGGCAGCCGGGATCTTCAAGGCTGATGATGTGATTTTGGAGGATTGCCCATGATTGCCGGGAGGAGGGATGCACTGGCTCTCACTGCGATCGCAGCTGGGGTGGCCACAGCCACCCCCTGGGCAGCCGGAGCGCTGCCTGTGTGGCCTGCGGGGCTCCTGGGCACTATTGGCATGGCCCAGCTCACCTGGAGCCAAGCCATGGCGACCCTTGAGAGGATCGATGAAGATTCGCGTGAAGGGTTTGTTCTTCCGTCTGACGAACCGATTGATGACAAAGGTAGTGGCCTGCACATTGGCCTGACAACCGATAAGAACACCAGAGTCAACATGCCAGACAACCTCGGGAAACGTCACACGGCGATCGTGGGGCAATCCGGCGTGGGTAAAACGACCATTGGTGAGTACATCCTGTGGCAGCAGACAGCAAGAGGTGGGGGCTGGCTATTCATCGATGCGAAGATCGATCGCGATACTCGTGACCACCTCGCCTACATGGCCAAAGTGACCGGGCGAGAGGATGAACTCTATATCATCGATGTCTCCGATCCTGACAATGCTAACACCTATAACCCCGTCCTTCATGGTGATCCAGATGAGGTAGCCTCCCGCCTCATGAATTTGATCCCTTCCGCCGAAAACAACCCTGGCGCGGATCACTACCGACAGTCGGCCAACCACGCCTTGACTGTCATCATCGCAGCCTTGCAAGCCTCCGGTCAGCTTTACCACTTCGGTGATCTTTCCATCCTACTACAATCGGATAAGGCGCTTGAAAACCTCGAACGGATGACACCCCAGGGCTCTGAAAGGCGAGCCCTCTCGATCTTCCTGGATCAATTCCGCACCCGTACCAAGGAAGGGACGAAGATTGACCTCAACCGCATGAAGCAGACGCTGGGAGGCATGGCAGGCCGCATTGCGCTCTTTGCACAAGGGAAATTCGGGAAAGTATTTAACGTGTATGCACCCGAGATCGTCCTTACAGAGATCATCCGCAAAGGGCACATGCTTTATGTTTCGTTGCCAACAATGGGGAAGGACACCGCTGCTCTGAATCTCGGCAAGATGATTGTATCGGACATACGATCTGCCGTTGCCCATATACAGGATCTTCCTAAAGGAGAACGGCCAGAACATTTCATTGCTCTGCTCGATGAGATGGGTGCCTATGTTATGGAGGGCGTAGGCAGGCTCTTTGAGCAAGCCCGTTCGGCAAACATCGCCCTCATACCAGCATTTCAGTCGTTCAGCCAGTTGAACCGTGTCTCTCCTGACTTTGCTGACATTGTGATCCAAAACACCTGGAACAAGATATTCTTCAAATTTGGCTCGAAGGATAGCCCGGAGGAGGCGGCTGAAATTCTCGGCAAAACAAAACGGTTCCAGCGATCGGTGTCCGTTTCGGCCAATCAAGGTGAAAGCGCCCAGTATCTTCGCACAACGCCTCAGTCAAGCATGTCAGACGGCGGTGGCATGGGGGAAAGCTGGCGTGAAATCGAGGAGTTTCGTGTCACGCCCGACCAGTTAAGAGCCATGGATATGGGTCATGCGGTAATGATGATGGGAGCGCGCATGTACCACCTCAGAACCCCAATGATTAACTACCCAAAGAAAATACCATCCTTCAAGGCCGTCAAGCACAATAAAAAGATCCCAGCGAACAAGCAGCCACTCAATTTTGAGGATCGGCTTAATGAATTTCTCACTGAAGTAGCTTGAGGTGCAAAGATGATAACTATTGTATTCTGGGGGACTATCGCAATATTCGCCATGTTCCTTTTAGGCGTACTACCAGGCGTCAAAGAGGTTTTCCGCCCGATAATGGATATACTGTCAAAGGGAATCGTGGAAGTAGTGAAATTTGCTGCGGGCTACATGCTTTGGCTTGTCAAAACGATCATACATGCTCACCTTGATCTTATTAGTCACCTCTCACATTCCCGCAGCTATTTTGACCCCGCCGACAAGATAAGGAAGTAGTTTATAGTTTGACATTGAAAACGTCGTACCGTATACTTAAATTAACCATAAAGAATGACCAAACGCTCGGGGGTGATTTATGGCAAAGAATAAGCGAAATGCAAAACGCCAACGGGCGCTCAATGCTCGTCGTCAGGCTGCATCACACACTGGCGGTTCTGTGATCGCTAATGAGCTTCACCATCTCATTGGAGCAGACGAAGAAAGCGTTGTGAGGGCGATCCGGTGGCGAGCCAAGGTTAACGTCTATTTAATTCTAGGATTCAACCTTGTGGCTTTCCTCTTTCTTCTTTATCACACCAACGCTAATCAAGGTGGGGTAATAAGCCATAACAGCCCCTATATCTGGGCCTCCTTCATTGCATTTTTCATTCTGCAAATGATCTTCCTCCACCGTTACAAGAAACTTATCCGTAACGCCTAAAAAAGCCCCCGCAATCTGCGGGGGCTTTTCATTACCTTGAGTCCATATTTTCTCTTGGGTCAACTTCATCGTCTTGGCCAGGGGCCTGTTCCCGCGGCTGGGAAGAAGCTGGAGGCTCCCCGCTAGAACTTGAGCCGCTACCACTATCACTCGTCCAACCATTACTCGGTGCTTGCGCTGGCTGGGATTGCTCTGTTGCGTCCCAAGGCTCGCCGGCATTGCTCACCTGGTCAGGGGTCAAGCCCGGATCAGCCCCGTAGGAGGGCGCCTGGGGCACCTGGCCATCCTGAGTCGCTGCGGCCGGCTCCTGGCCGGTTTCAGCCCCGTAGGAGGGCGCCTGGGGCACCTGGCCACCCTGAGTCGCTGCGGCCGGCTCCTGGCCGGTTTCAGCCCCGTAGGAGGGCGCCTGGGGCACCTGGCCACCCTGAGTCGCTGCGGCCGGCTCCTGGCCTGAACCAGCAGCTTGCTGGCCATTCTGAGGCCCAGGAGCAATTCCTGGGGTGTCAGAGGGTGCCTGGTCTACTGCTGAGCCTTCAGGCTGGTCATTACCTGCCTGTGATTCAGAAGCAGGCTGATCATCACGGAGCTGCCACCTAGTTAGGTTGGCCTCGGTGGATTGAACAGTCGGACCAGTCTGCGCTTGCTGATCAATCTGATCCTGAGTAGGAGGAACCGCTACGTCGACCGGCTCAAAAGTCCCGTCGCCGCCGTACTGGTAGTAAGAATGGCCTCCTTCACGCTCAACAGCGTAGACAGCTTGAGCTTGGCCGCTCTCGTCCTGTGTGTAGAAGGTGGGAACAAACGTATCATCTCCGACTTGGATATTACTCCTTTGACCTCCAGTAATCAGAGCATCAGCGTTGGCCTGATCCGCAGCAGCAATATCACGCCTGTCCACTACGGATATGGCATCCCCATTATCGACCACATGGTAATCATTCGGCCTTTCAACTGGTGCTTGTGCAGCTCCCTGTATGTTGTCGAGCTGTGCTCCGGTATCGACAGAAAGATCACTGACCCCGCGATCACGGACAGGGGCGGTCGTCGCTGCGGCATCCCCTGCTCGTGCGCCTACATCAGAAGTGTTAGCGCCAACTGCCCCAACTACATCGCCTCTTTGGCCGTCAATGTCTGCCTGATCTTCTTCCATCGTCTGGCCGACACGACCTCGCAGATTGCTCATGTCAGTCTGCATGTCGGACACAACCTGCGGATTAGCCGGCGTTGGCAGAGAGCCCGACCTGCTGGCTGTCCACTCCTCATGGGCCTTCTGTTGAGCCTGGACAGCCTCCTGGTAGTCGGTGGATGCAGCATAAAGCATCGAGGCACGATCCTCACCAGCACGACTTTCAAGAACTTGACGGGCTTCACCTTCATTGTATTTAACGGAGTATCGTTCACCGTCAGATCCAGTTACAGACAACGCACCATCCTCGGCGAAAGTGAGTCTTCCGCTGTCGGATTGAGAGATACTGTTACCTTCTTCCCTAGTTGCCTGCTCTGAGTCAGAGGAGCTTCTTCCTGTCTCACCACGCACTGATCCCTGTCCATAGGCCGATACGCCGCTATTTAGGCTCAAACCGCCTTGAACGCGAGCACCGACTTCCGCAGCAGCCGTGGTGGAAGAGCGTTGAGTTATCTCAGCCATCTCCCTTTCGGAAACACCTGCGTTCTCCATCAGTGAGCGTGTTGCTGCAAGCTCTTCCATATAGCGCTGACCCTGAGTGTCCTGGCTCATTCGAGACCAGTCGATATTGCCATCTCGAACATAACCCTGATCTTCAGCGTACTGCGTAGCCCCCCGAAAGGTATCGGTCATCATGCTCTGGGTTTGCTGAGTGAATGCTTCTTTGGCCTCCTGAGTCCTCTGGGTCGCCTCTGTATAGCCCTGGGAGGCCGACATACTTTCCCTGAAGTCAGCAGCCCGGAGACCCACATTCATGTCCTGGCCACTCATGTTGGTCACCTGGGAGGCACCAACACCAACATGGTGAGCGGAAACCTCATTACCAGAGCTATAGCGGTGAGAAGTTTGGTGAGCATTCATGCTCGCGTTGTTCATGCTCACCTGACCGGCTGTAGCTGCGCCAGTAGAGATGCTGCCAGCAGCAGCTGCCGCATGCTGAGATCCAGAAGCCCTGTCCAGGACAGACGTGAAGGCATAGCCGCTACCGGATACCAAGCCCCACATGATGGCTGGCACTAGGGTCGACATGAAGCCCGAGGCCATCACCATCTTGTCGGACATTTCGCTGACAGCCCCCATGTTGGCCATGGTGAGCCCATCGGCCAGGTAGCCGGTTGTTTGCCCCTGGAAATACAGCATCATGATGTAGTTGACGATCGCGAGGCCCGGCCACCACATAATGAGCCACGTCATGACCTGGGCATACGAGGTGCCCATCTTTCGACCAAGGCCTGGCACCAAGATGGCAGCAAACACGATTGGAGCCAGGCCAATGACAAATGCCTGCAAGATGGCAAAGAAATAGCCCGCCATGTCACGGAACAAGATCGCGGTGCTGTACCAGCCAGATTGCTGAGCCCTTCTAGCCTGTTCAATATTGAGGGCCGAGATAAGCTCGCTAGATCCAGTCGCCATCGCCGCGTACTCGTAAGTGCCCGAGTACATTTCAGCGATCGCCGCCTGGGTGGCAAGCCCGGTCGCATCTTGGACGACGCTTCCACCGGAAGCCCAGCGGAAGGAGTCTTCCAGCGCGGCCTCAGAGAGCGCGGTAGAGCCTGCGGCCTGCTGAAGCCAGAAGGGGGACGATTCCCCCATACCGTTCAGCAGTGAAGGCGCTGCGGTCTGCAAGCGATTATCGATCTTGGTGTAAGCCGTGTCACAGGCCTCCATACCGCCATTGGGGTCTGAAGAGTCATATACCACGGTGTAAACAGCAGGGTTCAAGTTAGAACCGAGGACACTCCAGGCATTCTGGGACGTAATGAGCGTGACGGGCGAAATGCTCCCATTGAAGATATTGGGAAGGGCGCAGTCGTTCATGAAGCTCTGGATGCTAGATCGCAGATAAGGGTCGGTCAGCCGAATGTTCTTCATGTCATTCAGCATATTGGCAGCCATTCCGACTGGAGCACCTTCAGAGAGCCTGAGGTTGGCGAAATTCGGCGTTGTGAAGTTAGCTTCAATGCTGCTCGTCGCCCACATCCCAATTTCTGAGATGACCACAGCAGGCAGGCCTATCGCAGCGGGAACTCCATCAATGCGCTGAGTAAACTGTGGTGACCCAGTGCCATCCCACACCATATCCTCAACGAAAATGTCTACTTTCAAGCTGAAAAGCATGTATACCGTCAGCAACATGCCCGCGAAGTACATGGCAATCTTCTGCAATGTGCCAGCAAGAATGCCGGTGAAGCACATCGCCAAGAAACCTGCCATGGCCAGCACAAGCGTCAGGTTACGAAACCCAGGGTTAGATGCCGGGTCCGTCATTCGCTTGATCGCCTCGAGGATCTGAGCGAGGGCATAGCCATTACCGTAACCATAGAAGGTCCAGGTATCGGCACCACCGCCCGGGGTCATGGTTTCTGCGATCGCCACCCCCGGTAGGGCCAAAGCAACAACCGCCAGGCCTATTCCTAGCCACCTCATCAGTTCACCTCCCGTGCCATGTCGCGGGCGAAGTTCATGCCTGAGAGCCCCATGGCATGAAGGTTGCGAAGCGTTGACCGATTGATACGGTCAACTTGCGCCATGATATTTTCCTGAGTCTCGGCCATCAGGTTGATTTGCTGTGCCTTCTCAGAGGTAAGGGCCACAAGCTCATTCTGTGCATCCCTAAACTCCTTAAGAACGTCAGCTGGCAGCTGGGAAACAGTGGTAGTTTTAGCCGTGGCCTGAACAGCATGGCGGATGTACTCAATGGAGATCATGTAACTCAAGATCATTGAATTACCTACAACGAGGTCGTAGGCAATCTCAGGATAGGTAGCAGCCACATTGACAGCCTGATACAAGGGGAACGGCGCCGCGGCAATGATCGCCTTTTGAGATGAGGACAGTGGAGTGCCTGAGGCCACATTCTCAACCGCGCCCTCCAGTTCTGTCACAACCGTAGTGAGGAACCCCTGCCCAAGGGACATGTCTTCCACTTTCGTCCTTTGAGGTGACCAGCAATTCCTAAGGTCACTATTACGGCAAGTATATATCTCCATCTTTTGGCCTGAGCTACCCTCTTGCCATACCTTGTCCTCGCAGAAATCGTTTATGAATTCTGCATATTGAATTTGCGAGGGCGATGCCCGCTCGCTGCCACAGAGGAAAACATCAAGCATTGCGCTACCAGTCTCTATGGTTGGCGCATACGTATTAGTTTCACCATCTTTATTCTTGTTTCTTACTTCGGTGCCAATCCAGCTCATCAACAGCTCGGCAAATATTTTATTTTCTGCTCCCATGTTGTTTGTGCCGTCCTTGCCCGGTGCGATACCGGCCTCCTGAAGGCCCAACCAAGTACGGTTGCCGTTAATGTCCATCGCAAGGGCTTTGTCGCCTTCATTGGCCTCCAGGTGATCATAAATTTCGCCGCCCGCATCTCCACTTGTGTCACAGGTGTCCTGCTGGGCAGCCAGCCAGTCGCTCTCTACCCCTTCAAACATGCCGACCGAGCTACACCAGAGGTTGCTCAGTTCATCGGTGTAGTCGGGGAAACCATCTACGATGGCCTGAGCCGCCTCACAGCTATCCTGGGACAGCTTTGCGGCGGCCTGAGCCATGCGTTGAGCAAACTCCAAGACATCGCCGCATATAGGGCAGAGCTGCTTGAGAGCGAGCTGGAAGGAGAGGGCGACAACCCCTTGGGCGATCTGTTCCAGCATTTGCTGGATCTGCTCGCTATCAATGTACGAGAAGCCGCCAAAATGGGCGTCAATACCGTTACAACCGACCTCGAGCCTCGGCGGATCGAGGTTCACCAGCGAGTAACGGTTCTGCGAGAAGCGCATTGTCATGCCGCCCGCGGAGTATCCATGTCTCGTGCGAGTTTCAAATGCTGTGGCACTCGTGCTGCTGCTGAAACCACCGCCAGCACTTGAAAGCCTATCGAACGCATCATTCAGGGCGCTCGCCTCGGCCTGTCCGATCGTAGCGGTGAGCGACATTCCCGTGAGTACGGAGGTCGCCACCATGGTTGCTATCTTCTTGCGGTGAATCATCACTCAACTCCTTGGGGAATGCCGGCGCCCAGACCACCGGACGACCGTTCAAGCATGTCGGGGACGCTGAAATCGACAGCCGGACCAGCACCGTCACTAACGGCGTTCAGGCCTTTCTCTGCTGCTCGCTGAATGGCGCCAAAGAAAACCTCAATGCGTGATGTGATGCGCTGGGCTGCCTCAACGCCACTGGACACGCGGAACCACAGGTCATCCTGGGGGAGGTGAAGCCATAGATCCGGGACTGCCTCGATGGCCAGGTGGCCAGCTGCCTCGACTGATCGCCCTGTGGTATCGCAGGTCTCGGTGAAGTCCGACATGCACACGTTGTCGAGGGGGGCGTTATAGATGGTGAGTCCCGTTCGCCGGCCGAGCTGCTTCATCACCGGCTGCATGTCATGGCAGAACTGGCAGGTTGAACGGGTAAACCAGACCAAGAACCCGCCTTGGTCGTTAATCTCTTCCATGACGGCGTTCCGCTTGCCGTCCTGAGCGCGAGACGCCGCTCGCAGTCCAAAGGACGACACCGGGCTATGAACCAGCGGGTTCAGATCCTGGTTCTGAATCTGGTTCCACTCCCACATGCGAGACATCGTGATGGCCTGGTCGACCGCCCAGCGCATATACCGCTGAAACCGCTCCACGGTCTCTGGGTTGTTGGGGCTCATCACGGCTTGATTCAGCAGCATGTCACGCTGCTTGGCCTGGAAGTCGAAGCTCCCCTGAGGGTCCACGAAGCCGCATGACGGCTCCCACTCGTCAGGGTCGGTACAGTCACGGTCCTCCTCGCTCGTCTCCTCACGAGGCTCAGCGATAACCTCTGGAGGTTTTTCCTGCTCTTCCTCCTTCTCTTCTTCATCGTCATCCAGGTGGCCCCAGAACCAGCCGCACTCCTTGGGGTTGTTGGAATCCAGGCAGGCACGATTCGAGCCGGCCTCGGATTGCGCCTCCGTGGCCGGTGACAGCGCCAGCAGCGCCAAGAACAAGGGGGCCAGCACATGGCCAGCCAGTAGGTGTTTCATAGCACGAAGCTCCGAAGTGAAATTGCCGCAAGTACCCATGCGGCAAGCACGGGCCAGAATTCCGAAGTGCCGCCATCCCATAGATTCAAGGAGTGACGCTTAGCGGGGTGCCAAACGGGCACCCCGGATGGGGTTCCTGCATCCCCCGCGATATGCGAGAGACCGCCGATGACGAACCCCAGGAGAGCCGCGGCCAGGAGAGGGGTTTCTGCAAGCCACAACCACGCGGCCACCGCTCCCCCTGCCCAAGGGAGGAGCCAATGCGTCACGGTTCTATGTGGGATCAGCGTGGTCGGCCCGAGCCGAATCTCCATCCAGTCCGGTGCGGTTGATCCGGGCAGCGCCAGCGCCGCCACCGCAAGCGCCGCCCCCCCTCCATACAGGGGCTTGATCGCCGCTCCTGCGGTCACGCCAAACGCCAAACCAAAAAGCCGGTGCGCGTTGCCGGTCACAGGGCCTCCTAGGGTCAATTCAATGCACGCGAGAAAGCCCCGATTCCACGAAGGAAAGGGGGCTATGAATCGTCATGCTGGTTGGTGTTGCTGTCGCTGGAGGAAGCGGCGCCGCTGTGCGATCGCCCCTTTCAACCGTGCCGACAGGTGAGCATCCAGCTGTGCGGTAGTGACCCAGCATTCAGCTGCGGCCAGCCGCTCAGCATCTGCATTGTCGATCTCGGCCAGAATCACCTCAGGGGAGGCAAGTCTACGGCCGTTTCTTGACTGCTTAGAATCAGCTTCAGCATCGCTCCCGGGGAGCATTGCCGAGGTGTTCACAGCAGCATTTCTGGCAGCATTACCATCGTCATCAGGCCCTTGAGCCAGGCCCAGAAGCGCCAGCAGCCCATACCGTCGTGCATACGTCTGAGCAGACGCCACGCCATGGCTATCATGGGTGTCCACTGGCATCTCGCAGTAGGAGCCAATAAACTCCCCACTCGGACCATGAATCAGCATGGTTTCCATCACCACGGCCCCCACATTGCCTGGAACAGGCGCTTGAACCAACGCTATTTCGTGCCGATTCAAGACATTGCGGACGCTGCCGATGATGGCAGTGAGGCTGGCGTAGCAGCTGTCGTACATCGGATTGCTGGAATCCGAAGCGACAACCCCACCCAGCTCTGCCTGGACTGAAGCCAACGCTCTGCCAATGCTGGCGATTGAGTCGCTACGGTGCATAACGTGCTCTCCTCTCATCCCCCAGGTAGCGGGGTCTCACGAGAGGTAGGGGGGGGACTGACAGATAGCCAAGGAGGTGACGCAACTAACTGACTTTCAAAAGAAAACTATGAATGGACGCAGAAACTGAAACGTATCGCATGGAGAACTGATGTACCGCGCATGGGAACTAGACGAATACGCTAGGCCCCATTCACCACGAGTCGCAGCGCACATAATCGACAAGAATAAAAAAGCTGATCATGGAAATAAGGCAAAGGAAGCGACAGCCGACCCCGTGCTGATGGCCTTGAACACTGACGCTCCTCCAGGTGGATTGCTTGCCACCCTGAAGAGTGTCCCGAAAGCAACAAACAGGGAGCGGAGGTTAACGATGATTTAACTGAACGACGCTCCATCCCCACGAAACACTTGATTCAGCTAACAAGCATCCCGTCCCTATGGCTGAACATTAAAAAGCCCTCCCAACAGGATGTTAGGAGGGCTTGAAGGTTAAGCGGCCTGACCTACGCGAGGAAACCTCGCCAGGTTGCCACTGGTGTACACGTCAGCCCAGTCCAGGCTTTTGTCAGGACCGGAGCTGGGTGCATCCGGGATTCGGATAGACGCCTGAATCCCCTTCTCCCACAGGCGAGCCTGAAGCGCTTTTGCCGCATCCTGCCCAGCCTTTCGACCCTTCCTGTCCGGCAGGTCACGATCAGCCCAGATCACGACCTCCTTGACCCCTTCTGGTGGCTCAAAAGCCCCCATCAGAGACGCGGACAACACGGGCCATACCGGCATGCCTGTCGCTGCCCGAACAGCCAGGGCGGTCTCAATGCCCTCAGCGATGCCGAGAACACCGCCGACCGCAGTGCCAAGCCGGATAGCACCACCACCGACCTCGCCGCCATTGACGACCGGAAACAGCTTCTTGGCCTTCGCCACGGGCGCCTTCTCCACCACACCATTCTGCGAACGGTGGAGATACGTCCGGTGCATGGTCACAGGCTGGCCATCGGCATCCCTCACGAGCGTCAGCAAGGCCGGATAGTGCCCCACCACCTTGCCTTTCTCGATGTAGGCGAGGTTCGGGTGAAGCCGCGCCTCGCTTTCCATCACGCTGAGCATCGACTTCACGGGCAAGCCGCGGAATTGCAGGTAGCTCCCCAGGAGAAACCTGCCTTCCCCCTTGTCCAGCGGCAGAGCTTCCGTCCAGCGCTTACGCAGCGTGGGGCGGATGTCCTGCTTGGGCTTGGGCTTAGGCGGCACGGGCCGCGACACAGTAGGCGCCAGCGGCTCAACCGATTTCTCGCCGAGTGCTCCCATCACCTGCTCCAGGATCTCCGGGAGATTCCAGCCCTTCAGCTCCTTGAGCAGGCTGAAGCCATCCCAGTTACCGCAAGTGCAGATCGCTGTGCCACGCAGCTGAAAGTCGCGATCGAGCCGGAAGTCCTCTTTCCCACCATGGACGGGGCAATCGATATGCGTGCCAGGGTGCTCGAGAGCTGCGTCCAGCTCTGGACAGAGGGCTTGGAAGACCTCCCCCCAGCGCCCTTGGGCGATACGCTTCACATCAGCGATCTCGTACTTGTTGCTCTTGCTCATGATCAGTCTCCTCTCTCATTCCCGGTTGCCCGGATCTCACAAGGAGGTAGGGCGAGGTGTGACGGTTATGGAGAGATAGGGGAGCGACTGCCACGTTCGCGGGTGGCGGGATCAAGGGGCCAGCTCGATTTCGCATGCGAAACTGAAAAAAGCCCCAAGCACGGATGTGCCTGGGGCTTGAAGGGTAGATCAGGCTGCTATGGCATCTGAGCGTTTCAAGCTCGCCAAGCAGTTGCCGACCAGACGGCCTACGGCACGGAATGCCGTGAACACGACTGATTGGCCCAGCAGCTCATGGCTGACGGTTTCCGGCAGACCATGTACCAGCTCTTCCGGGATCGTCTTGACCCTAGCATGTTCCGCCTTGGTCAGGAGGCGGGACAAGCCGGGGTCATCCGGGTGCCGGATGAACGGTTCAGTAGATCGGGCCTTCGCGTAGCCGCGCCCAATCGTCCCGAGGCCATCCTCGCTTCCATCGAGCAGCTGCCGACGAAAGCCTTTCCCTGAGGCCAGGTCACGCGCCTCCTTGTCCGCCAGGTACGAGTAGGCCTTGTACCGTGACGCGACCGCTTCATGAGGTTCAAGCACTTCCTGAAGCGAGGCTTCACGCTGACGCACCGGCTCCAGCTTCCCGAGGTCAACCTCAATCCCTTTGCTGACCGCGAGCATGCACAGCCTGTCACGCCGCTCCAACGCACCGAGGGCATGCCCATCGAGGACCGTCTCCTGCACCTCGTAGCCAAGCCCCGACAGCACATTGCGAATTACCATCATGCTGACAGTGTTCTGGTAGGGCGGGACGTTCTCGAGCAGGACGGCTGCCGGCCGAAGGGTCTGGATGGCATTTAGGAAGGCGACGAAAAGGCTACCAGCCGTCTCGTGTGCTTCCGCATGCGCCAGGCCATTCTTGGCACGCCCCGACAAACTGGCCCCAGTGCAGGGCAAACCGGCCAAAAGTAGATGGACGGGGGGTAGCTTATGCCACTCCACATCCTGCATTGGCCCCTGGATAGCGATACTGTCCTCATCCCAGACGGGATTGTTGGCCAGTGAAGCATCCAGGTAGGCACCCTCCAGCTCATTGGCAAAAGCCAATCGAGAGGGCACCCCGGCATCTGCCAGCCCCGTGTGTATGGCCAGATCAAGCACGCCACCACCATGCGCGATCGAGCCAATTTCCAAGGGTTCCCCGTTGCTGAGGGCCTTGAGCAGCCGCTCCATGCGCTCCGACTCAGCGAGGTCGTGATGATGGATCGTGATGTCGATGCGGTTGCCCCGCACAACGACACGAACCCTCTCGACCTTGCCCAGCGCCTCAGCCAGCTCGGCAGCGGTGATGTCGATCACCGGCAGCTCGTTCTCCCCACGCTTCCGGCGAGACACCTTGTAGGCGCCATCTGCCGCAAACTGGAGGGTCAGGCTTTTTCGACCGGCGACGAGGTTGAAACGCTGACCAGGAGAGATCCCGGTACGCGCCAGCCGGTTGCCTTCCAGCCACAGACGCTGCTTGCCACGATGCTCACCAATCTTGGTGTAAATCACAGTGCTCTTGCTCATGATCCATCTCCTCTCTCATTCCTGCGATATGCAGGTCTCGAGAAGAGGTAGGGCGCAGAGTGACCGAGGGACGGGGAGGGGAAAGCCTGAGATGCCAGGAGGCCTCAGCAACAGCTGCCTTGATATTCCTGGATGGACGCCTCCTCGAGGAGCTTATCGGCGGCTTCCTGAAGGCTGGCGGCCATACCGGGAGACTCAGCCAGGGCAGTTTCAGCGCGCTCCCGGTAAGCCTCAGCACGCTGCCGGCAAAGGTAGGCCGGGAAAGGGGGGATCGCGTAGTCGACAGGAACCAGCGCCTGGCTGCGCGGCGCGTAACCCAGTCGGGAGACGGCTCGACCGTAATTGTCGAAGAGCGTGGCCCCCTCGAGGAGGTCATGGGTGGCTCCACTGGCCTCCCAGGCGTCGATTAGCGGCTCCATGGGGTGTTGAATAGCCCGCGCCAGCGAGGCGACCACCTCTATGCTGACATGGTGAGGCACAAGACAGGTCGCCATGGTAGGCAGCCATGGGCATACAGGGCGCTCTCTCCGGCCCCTCAGGCGGATTTCGGCGACGTAGCCGAGCTTGGGCATTGCCTCGAGGTTCTGGAGCAGCCTGCGCTCTCTGTGGGACGGGAGGCCTAATGCCTGCTTGTGGTGGAGTGCCTTCGTGATCACGGCATGTTCAAACCGATACCAGGCTTCAAACAGGAGGGCATCTAACAGGGTGGGGGCGCGTTGACCGAGTAGCATCAGAGGCAAGGTCGGCAAGCCAACGGTCATCACGTCACTCCAGGAAAGGAAAAGACCCCAGCGAGTGGGGTCTGAGAAACAGGGTCAGGCAGCCGACTTGATGGCATTGACCAAAGAGACACCGCGCTCATAGGCTTCACGCGCCAGCTCTTCAGCATGCTCATCCAGATGGCTGTTATCGTCGCCGATGTTGACCTCGACGCCGCCAAGGACCGCAGCGCAGTCATCCAGCAGAACGGATTGACCGGCCACGTCGACAGACACCTTTGCCCTGAGCAAACCGTAGAACCATTCATCATCCCGCCAGCGCTGTTTATCGGTCTCGCTGTGGCAGTCGAAGTGGTCCGGGGTTACGTCCGGGTCGCGATCCAGGAGCACCGTCACAGTGAAGTCCCCCTGGGTGCCCTGAACGGTGTCGGAGCAGATAGCAAAGTTGTCGAATTTCGTGAGTTCCATGATCGTTCTCCTCTCTCATTCCTGCGGGATGCAGGTCTCGAAAGGAGGTAGGGGAGGGTGTGACACCACCCTTGGCGCCAACGTGAAAAAGCCCCCACATGTCGCCATGGGGGGGGCTCTGAAGGTCTTTCTGGTATCAAGCGGCACGAGTCGTTGGGCCGACCATGCTTCTTGCCTTCTCCAGGGCTCGGTGCGCCAGCACGGCGGCCTGGGCATCAAGGTGGTTACTCGTCAGCCCGACATTGATACCGATCGCGTGCTGCTTGGTCCGAGCATCGGGGATGCGGATAGAGTGCTCGTTGATGGCCACGCTCACCTCGGCTTCCAGCATGGCGACGAACCCATAATGCTCGGTGGCCTCGGCACAACGCATGTGGTCCTCAGGGGTCGCCTCGTAATCGTGCTTCAAGGTGACCGTCACCGTGTAGGCCCCAGCGAAGCCCACAACAGAATCACCGATCATCGCGTAGGTATAGAACCGCTCCAGCTTCATCATCCATCTCCTCTCTCATTCCTGCGGGGTGCAGGTCTCGAGAGGAGGTAGGGAGGTCAATGACAGTGCTGGCGCCGGGAATCGGTGGCCACCATGCAGGCCGGTGGCCACCGTCAGACGAACGGGAGGCAGGAGGGGGTTATGCCGCTACCTGGGACAGCAGGGAGCGAACGTGCGGGTTGGCATCCCGCCCATCACCTTCCACGCCTTGGGCAGGGCGACGGAGCGCATGGCTCGCCCACAGCGCGACCGCGGCGGAACGGCTGACGCCTGCGTTGCAGTGGATCAGCAGTTTCACCGGCTGCCGGGCCTGCGCCCAATGGCCGATCCAGGCCGAGATCCGACGCGCATCATCCCGGGTCATCGGCTCCTCGCAGCCAAAGCCTTCCCCTGGCACGACATCATCGAACTGCATCGAGAGCACGTCCCCCCATCCCCTGGCCAAGCGGGGTGACCGCTCATCGACGCCATGGATGGACAGCACAACCGTATCCGCGGCGGCTTGCCGGCGTTCGATGTCGCGACGGCTGGTGTATTCGATGCTGGTAATCATGACGCTACCTCCGTTCGTGTGTTCATTGCGTCTAGCGCCAGCTGCTTGATATGGCCGGCGTAGCTCAGACGCTTCGCATACTCGGCATTCAGATCACGCCGAGCCTGTTGTGTCTCAAGTCGGTTGAAGGCGCCCTGGGTCTCGACCAGGACGGCCTGAGCGGCGGCATAGTACCGCGCCAGGCTGTCGCGACTTGGGTACATGGGGTGAGAGCGATGCCAAGACAAGCACTCGCTGGCCTCGCCGATGACGAGTGACCGCGAGAGAGGGTTGTCCAGGTAATGGCGGACCAACTGCTCTCTGGTTGGCTCCATCACGGGGCCGGGTCGCTGCATGGGGCCTCCCACATCATCCGCCAGCCGACACTTCAGCTGGCTTGAAGGGAGGTAGGGCGGTAGGTGACACAGCGACCAGAGGTGAGAAAGCCCCAACTAGCGAACTAGAAGGGGCTTGAAGGGTACTGCTAGGAATCAGATCAGCTCAAATGGCTTGGGCTGCTGATTTGCTGTGCGTGACAGCTTCCCCTGGGCAACATAACCACAGGGATTCCTCATGGAGGTTTCAGGACAGCTGACGTAAGCGCCCTCGCGTGATAGCCGAATAAGCCAGCGGGCCTTGTCCAAGCAGCCTGAAAACCAAACCGATGAGGTCTACGAAAGCAATTTTCTCGCTCTCATACCGTTCTACGAACGGCCTCGCCCATAAGATAGGGCGGCAGGTGACAGCTGGGAAGGCACCAGTTGGAAATTCGTGAGGTGAGACGTTCCTGGCAGGGCAGTACGACGGTCAGCCACTCCTACCCCGCGCATCCCTCAGCCGGCGCCAGGAGGTGCTGGCCATCGGCCGTTGCATCATTGACCTCCTGGCCGACCTCATAGGTCGCCAGCTGCGACGGGTGGAGAGGCTTGAGCTGCTGTTTCAGCGTGTCGCGATCCTGCACCTCGGGGTCGAGCCAGGCATCAGCGCCAGCAGCCACGACGACCGGCATGCGGCTATGAATCTGCTTCGCCACGCCCTGAGCCGGCTGAGTCACGATCGCGCACCCCAGCTCGCCATCAGCTCGCTTGGTGAAGACGCCCGCCAGAAGCAGCATGCCACTCGAGGCCCCGTGGAAGTAGAAGGGGAGCTTGCGCTCTCCCTCGTGCCGCCACTCGAACCAGCCGTTCACTGGCACGAGGCAGCGGTGGCGAGCGAAAGCGCCTTTCCAGAACCGGCTCGAGGCCAGGCTCTCGGCCCTGGCTACATGCGTGCGTGGCGCATCCTCTGGCGCCCACCTGGGCTTGAAGGACCACTGGAGGGTGGTCACTTCAGGGTCGCCCTCCGTGGCAGCGATCGCCACGATGGGGCCGCCCGGGGGGATGTTGTACCGGGCCGGTGGGAATGTTGCACCGGACGCCAGGGGGAAGCCGAAGCTCTCGGCCACCTGGCGAGGGTCATCGTAGAGGGCGAAGCGTCCACACATGGCTGCTGTTCACTCGATCATTCGGCCGGCTCACCGTACTGCTCGCGATAGTGTCTGGCTTCTTCACATTCCGGTGTCAGGCCTATCATGTCCAAAAGCTGGCGCTCCCAAGCGCCAGGTCGACGTGAGCCATCCGCGATGGCAACCGCCACCTCCTGCATCATCTCCTCAACCGTTCCCCATGGAATCGCGGCGCCATGCTGCTTCTGGAGCTTCGTCAGATACTCCAGCTCGGCATGGACATCGGCCGGCAGGGTGATTGTCAGCGGTACGGTATTGCTCTCCTCGACTGCCATCAGCGGGCTCCTCGTGGGCGGTTCGTGGTTTTCAGGATACCAGCCCCTACGCCGTGCGTAGCGCCAGCCCCATCCGGGATCGATCGCTGGTGCAGACATGGCGCACCCTTTCTATTTCGATAAAATCATTTCATCGAGGGAGAATCAGAACGGGGGATATTGTGGCCGCTGAAGTTATGAGTGAACTATCCGCTAAAATAATTCCGCTAGTCATCATAGTGTTCATTATTTCTTTGCCTATTATCATATTAAACGGGAAGAAAAAACATGGGCTGGCTCTGTTATACCTCCCGGTCTGGCTTATGGCCTTGGTATTTTCCATGAAAACTCTCCTTGGAACCTAGTTGCCAAGGCCTCCCAGAGAAAAGCCCCCAGGCAATGCCATGGGGGCTGAAGTGCAATCAAGCGACTCGCCACACACCTCGCTCGACCGGCGCAAACCAGTCATTGACGTAGAGCGTCTGGCGAACCTTCTCGCGCCAATGCTGACGACCCGCCAGCTTGTCCGGCGCATTCTCCGCTACCGCCTCGTACAGGCGCGACAGCGGAGCTTCACCTCCCAGCGACACCAGCGCCTGGCGTACCACGGCCTTCCATGACCCTCGCAGCCGACGCTGCTGGCTGTGAGCGATGCTGGAGAGCGTCGATAGCAGTGCCACGCTGCGATCAGGACGCTGCCACAGCAGGATGTACTCGTGAGCCACCCTGGGCAGCCGCATGCCCGCATACTGCCGTGACGCACTCTGGACGTTGTGCTGTGCCTTGATCAGCACGGCCCTCAGCTCGTCCGCAGGCATCCTGGCGATCGCATCAGCCTGGAAGGACCAGTAATGGCCATTCCGCCTCAGGTCGCCAATGATCGTCCCGTAGAAGCCACCATGGTTCACGGCCTCGCGCTGGTTCAGCAGAGCCTGCTGGAGCTTGTCCATGAACTCCTCAGGATCAGCGCAGCGCGACAGGTCATCCGGGTGCTCGCCGGGATAGACGTTCCCGCTGTACACGATCATGTCGTGATAGGGCGGGTGCGACAGGCAGAGATCCACCGGCTTCCCGGTGGCATCCAGGATGGAGTGCCGCAGGATGTTGAAACCCGAGTGAAGATCCAGGCCAAAGGCCTCGATCCCCATCTCTGAGGCCACCTCCACTGAGGTGCCACTGCCCACCATGGGGTCGCAGAAGGTCTCCGGGCGAAGCTGCTCGAAAATGTCCTTGTAGACATGCCCCGAACAGTTACCGCGCCAGCTCGACTTGCCCCACTTGCCACGGGTCGGGTGCGAAATTACAGACGTGCTCATGATCCATCTCCTCTCTCATTCCTGCCGGATGACAGGTCTCGAGAGGAGGTAGGGGCAGGCCTGACGGGCTAGAGGTCGACCTCCAGCCGGTCGCCGACCTCCACCCCCATGGCGTCGAAGGCGCCAGCATTCAGCTCCAGGGCCATCCAGAAAGGCACGCCGGCCGGATACCGAGGACAATCCTCACGCTGGCGGGTGCAGGGCGGCATCGTCTCCATCGACAGCACCCTCCCGCGCTTGTCGAGAAAGGCGATGTCGATGGGGAAACGGGTCTTGAACATCCAGAAGCGACTCTGCGCCGGCTGCTGTTCGTCGTAGGTGAAGAGCATCCCCGTGTTGGCGGGAAGCGAAGGGCGTTCCATCAGTCCCTGGCGCCGCTGGCGCGAGGTGCGTGCTACCTCAAGCGCCAGCTCATGGCGCCCATCCTGGGTTGCCAACTGGCCCACGACCTCCTGCATGACTTGGCGCTCTACCACCAGGGCCATCATCGCGATCCCAGTCAAGAATAGGGCGGTGATGCCGATACCAGTGGTCATCGATGGCGAGCTGCGGCGCGTCAACGTCGAGTGGGTCTGAGGCATGGTTACCTGGGGCTCCAATGATTCATATCGGGTTGCCCCATGGATAGGTCCGTGGCTGACGCTACCCAGGACAGTCAGGAGAGAGCAGTACATGCCGGCGACCCTGCCATTCGGCCGCTGGCTGCACAAAGCCCGATGGGTCGACACCGCAGCCTGGAAATACGCTCAAGCGTTTCACGAACAAGCCCGCCAAGTAGCGTTCCCGGCCGAAAGCGCCAGCGGCCAAGGGATCATCCGGTGGCAAGACTGGCCGCCCTGCTTCGGTGGGGATATTGCACACTGGGAGCCCGGTCCTCGAGGGATGCTCTGCCGCCGCGCTACGCTCGCGCCAGCCTCCCGCCTCATCACGACGGTATATCACGACGCCTTCAGCTGCTCGATACGAGAGATCACCAGCCTGGAATCCGGTAAGGGCGGTCTCACCACCTCGGCCACCCTCGACGCCTACGCGCTCAGCGAATGCTGCGGTCTCATCAACAGTGACCCTGCCTGGATAGAGAAACTGCTCGGCTGGCACGAGCTGAGGTTCAATGCAGCCCCTGGCGCGGGAGAGACACTGGAGAGCTTCAGCTGGCACGACCGCGGCTATCACCTGCTCAACCAGGGCGGCGCCCACCATTTTGCCGCTGCCCGTTATCTCGCTGGCTTCTACGCCCCGAGGTTCTGCATCAATGCCCCCCTGGCCAGGTACAGCATCAATCACGAGGCCGCCCAGGACATCCTCAACGCCTACGACATGTTCTGCGAGCCCGAGGACCAGGCAATGCTCGAGGCCTTCACGCACCGCATGGCCGCGGCAGGGGTTCCGCACGCAACGTGCCCAGCACCGCCGCCTTGGGACGGGACATATCGCCTGCTGCTGCTGCCCCGGGATAACCGGAAAGCCGCTGGCGCCGCGGCGGTGCTGCGCGAGCACGACTGGTTCGATGTCAGCGCTCTACTGAAAAGCCAGGCAAACCCATAGGGGCGAGGCACGTGCCTAACAGTGCCCTGAGAAGCTGAATGCTCACGCCTATACAGGCCGTCCACCTCCATAATGGAGGATGCCAGAAAAACCGGAACCAGTGGAATTGATACGCAAGACTGGCATATTGCAGTCTTCATGCGATCGTAAACTGGAACTTATGTTGACTCAGCACTGAATTGGAAATCTTGGGCTGGATCTAGTGTACATCCAGGAATAATCAACCGAGAGACACCGTAAAGAGGCGCGTTTGACGCGCTGAGGAGCTGATGTCATTAATCGTGCATTCTTTTCCTAACCTATAGGCTTAAAGAAGGGTGTCCAGACGCTGAGACAAACTCCGTGCCTCAAGGTGTTCCAAACGGAATAGCATACCAACTCGCCCTTTGGCGCTGTTCCACGCTTTGAGATTTTCTGGAGTCATTCCATCTCTGCCGACAGCTTTCTCCAGGTTATGGACAGCCGAGCGAATTCTTTTTCGTTCGGCCTTTCCAACTGCTGGATAGTTTCCAGCTGCAACCAGCCCAGTAACTTTAAGTTTTTGTCCTTTTCGGCAGACTTGACTCTTGGAGCGTTTAGGGCGACAGCCCTTTGATGCCAGCATCCTGTACACCTTTGCCCTGGCCTCGCCGATAGTGCTGTTTGAAACTTGGTGGTGGGACGAATAACTCACATCATCAACGAACCGGGAGTATGTCAGGCCCATGTTTCCGAGGTCCTCAACCAGCTTTGCTTCCTTGTCCCAGAATGCCAGGTTGGCCAGATAACTACTCGTCCTTGCCCCCTGCGGCACGACGCAGTGGCGTGTCGTCAACTTCGTAAGTAATTCCGAAACATCTGGAGAAAAACCAAAGAACCTGAGCCAGATCGTGAACACCAACTGGCTTTCGAGAGAAGGATAAAAGTCCGCAATATCATCTAACACCAAGATCGAGGCCCCCGTATGGAGCGCCGCGTTTGATACATGGTCGCGGGGGAACTCAGTGTCTCGAATTCCTCCTTGCAAGTATCGCGGAAAACGCACCTTGCGTAGAATTTTTTTGACGATCTGGTGCTGTATTCGCTTCAGTTCTGGATAAGCATCATAGGTCATCCGAGGACTGCCATCTCTCTTCGTTTGAGGGACAGGACGATACGAGCCGGAAGCAATCTTTGCAGTTGCTTTCAGACTCTCCAGCGGTGTATTCAGCAGAAGGGCGAGGTGTTGAGGGTCAATGATGGCATTGTGAGGGTATGTCGGAGTTAGCTTGCAGATGGATCTCACGCGGACTCCCTCATCAGGTTCAGAGCAGCCGCAGAGAGCTTTTCCTTCAGATCTGGAGTAAACCCACTCAACTCATCTTCATCGGCAGCAAGGAAGAGCAACAGAGTCATGGGTACATTCAGGCCTTTAGCTATTTTCTCCAAGGCGGATAGGCCAGGATCTGATCGCTCCCCCCGCTCAAGCAACGAGAGATAGGAAATTGACACCCCAGCCCGCTTAGCTAACTCCCCTTGAGTTAGCTTACGCTGCTGGCGGCATAGTTTGATCGCGTAACCAACGTTCATTTAGTGAGACCAGTAGTATCGCCTGGATTGGATATGCAGATTAGATGAGCGAAATACCAAGTGAATTCGGGAGGTTATAAACCCTTGGTGAGTTGTCTTTTTGTATAATCCTTTGCGGCGCCTTTTTGCATTTCTTCCCAAGAAGAGTAAGAAGTATTTTTTGAAACAAATGCATCCCATTCCTCGTCAGGGATGGCCGCAAAATCCTCTGCCGACTCTACTTTAAACCCGCTAGCGTCAAGCATATCTTCAAAACTGGAATAGGTAGAGCACTGAGCCATGAATGCTGGTGAAAGCATGTCTACCAATTTCACCTGGCTATTGGATTGAAACTCTTCCATATTCTTTTTCAGTTTGTCTAAGCCACTAGTGTCAAAATTAGAAGACATGGGCAAATACCTCGCAGAGACTAAAGGTGAGTTAAAGTGGTGGTTTGCTGTGTCACATCAAGTCCTCAAAGAGCGCCTTGATCACTGGAAGATACTTCAACGCTTCACCTAGCTTGGCTAGAGCGGCACCCGCCCTTGCTGGCTTTGGATCGGTTATCAGAGTTTCCTCCAGAATCGTAATTGCCTCATCCAGTCTATCAGTAACGCGAGCATCTACGTCGTCGTGCATTCCCGACCGCACCTGCTTCAGCAGGTCAACAGTCATGATTAAACGTGCAGTATCCATTTGGAATACCTCGTATCTCATCGGGCGGAATTGCCCCGCCGTCAAGCAATTGAGCCGATAAGGAACGCGTAGATGCTCCAGCAAACCACCGTTCAGCTCCTTGTCAGAGGAGCTTCCCGCCGTACAATACTGCTGATCGCCTGGTCACTGGATCACCGGGCAGCAGGACCGTTGTGCGGCAAGTGAACCCTGGGTGAACTACTCCCTGGGTTGACCAACTAGGTTGGCCCGCTTGCAAGCTCAATCGAGGTATATCAACACGTTTAAAGAGCACCTGGGTGGTACACCCAGCCTACGGGACACAGTAACTGATATTTTACTGCCAGTCAATTCCTGAGCAGTCTGGGTACTAAAACTCCAGAGTGGGCTTTCAACATTCTCATGGCCGAGGGTTGCGCTTATCCAAGCAGTAAGCCCGGCAGGAGGAGGTCCGGTAGCTTAGGATGCCGTTTCCAGACCTTCCTACATTGTCATGTAAGTCTTTGATTCAAATATGATACTAGGGGTGGTCGGCCGGTCACCCCAGCTGCTCGCTGGTGAGCGGGATCTCGCCCTCCCGGATCTTGATTACCACACACGTCTCATAGGGGTTGTCCGGGTAGGGTGAGCCGGCTTCCGACACCTCGAGGCCCCGCTTGCGCAGCGCCGTGATAGCCCTCCGGTTGGGGCCACCATCCGGGCCGAACAGCACCTCGCCGCCCAGCTGCTCGATCTGCTCGAGCAGGTCGCCAGTGGCTTCATCGGTGACGCTCACGAACTCGCTGTCGAGGAGGTTCAGTTCGTCGTCGGGGTTGTATATCTCATGGTTGTCGAGAGCCGTCACGGCCCGCGCCAGCGCATCAATGCTCATCCTGTGGCTCCTTTCGTGGTTGCGATCGCCCGTGGCCATACCGCGCCTTCGGACACTATTCTCTATGGTGCTGCGGGCGAGGCTTTGCAAGCACCATGCTTGGCTGGCGCCAGCACCACCAACCGGAGAGGGGGACAGGCATGACCTCAGTGAGGATGGATGACATCACGACGCAGGCACTCGAGAGGCTTGTCGCCGTCGCCTTGAGCGATACCGGGCAATCCCGGCGCTGCGCCGACTTCCTGTTGGCGTGGTACAACGCCGCGGAGAACGGGGGCTTTGACCTCACCACCCTCTGGGGAATGGATGACGAGCTGGCCAGTGCGTGCGGCGTGGTATTCCTGTGGGTGGCGAGCCATCGCGCCTATCCCGATGATCTCGGCTATGGGGAGGTCTTCCAGCGGATCTGGGCGCTCTGGCGAGCCGGTAGTGAGCAGGCCGGCTGAGATATGAAAAAGCCCCAGCCTCAGAAGAGGAGGGGCTTGAGAAAGGATCGAGCGATCCGGTAGGTCACACTTCAGTGCTGCCTACCCACTGGGAGCCGAGAAAGGCCTCAACGCCATTCTCGACTTCCTGGGGCAGCATCTGTGCGATGCCATCCCCCGTCTCGACCAAGGCCTCATGGGTCCATGGGCCAGACGGTAGGACGCGCAGCAGCACCTTGCTGCGATCAAGATCCATGATGGTCAACGCCTCGAGCTGATGTCCCGACAGGAGATCAGGCTCACCGGGTCGTTGATCCGTCACAAACGTGATGCTGGACATGCTTTCCTCCAGAGGGCCACAGGCCCGTTCGTCTATGTGGATCATGCCGATCCGGCAGCTCACCAGCAGTACCACTCCTGGATCTTCCTCGAGAGCTGGTCGGCTTGCTCCCAGCTCCAGAACTTGGCGTTCATCAAGGGAACGGCCACCATGCCAGCCTTTGACAAGGCTCGGGTCAGGTATGCCGTGCAGACGTACCCCTCGCTGTTGCCATGGCGCACCTCGGTCATCATGCCGACCGTGGAGGTGTGCGCCGGACACTGGCACAACGCCACCACCTCATTCAGGCCATCCTTGAATTGCAGCAGGTCAGAGACCCACTCGTGTTCAGGCAGCATGACGTTGCAGTAGCGCTGCGCCCGGTCTTGCAGTTGCGAGGCAATCTCCAGGATCTCCTCGCCCCCCAGGTCGTTGACCCGAGGCAGGTCGATCAGGCGGTCCTCGAGGAGGGTCACTTGGTCTCCGAGGCGAGCAGGCGTATAGCCACTCAGCTCTTGAACCATGACCTCCTGTGAGGCCGGCTGCTCGCTGATCACCACCTCAACCTGCTTGTCCTCCAGCGCCAGCTGCACAAGGCGGGAAGCCACGGGCTCCGTGAGGTAGACGCTGGTAGCGTCGACAAGGCACTTGCGCGAGATAGCATTGTCGATCCCCAGGCCTTTCACGATGGGCTTCGGCACTTCCAGCCATGCCTGGCCAGCGTCGGCGTCATGGTGGCGGACTGCATTGATGGTCTTCATTGGGCTTCTCCTCTCATTCCTGCGGGATTGCAGGTCTCGAGAGGGGGTAGGGGTAGGGGTGACGCTTGCTGGCGCCTCTGGCCGCCCCTGGAAGGGAAAGGGCACCATCCGAGGATGGTGCCCTTGAAGCGAACTACTCGAAGTGAGAGTCATCCCACATCGCAATATTAACCTCGCCATCGGCAAGGCCCATGCAGACTATGCCGCTTATATCGAGCGGGGAGTCTTCATCGTCAGGGTCGGTCAAACGGTCCCAGTCACGGGCGCATTCGTACCTCGCCTGCTCCTCAGCTGCCACCAGCTCCTTGTCCTGGTCCTCCTGAGCATCAACCTCGATGGAGCTGATCCAGACCGTGCCGGTGCCATTACTCTCCTGGCAGAAGGCGGTGTAGGTCCGTGTCGCTGGCGCTTCACTGGAAGCATCTGTGTCGTCAGCGAGCTGCTTGGACAGCGCCGCTGAGGCTTCACCCTTGAGCAGCCTCTCCAGGTCATCGATCTCTTCGGGCGCGTACCCATCCTTGCCGGCATGGTGCGGAACGTACTCGGCGAGATCCGATTCGCCGCGGCCAACCAGCTGCATGATGTCAGCCCACTGGGCGTCAGTGAGGGTGGCTGTCTTCATCGTCATGGTGCTTTCTCCTCTCATTCCTGCGGGATTGCAGGTCTCGTGAGGAGGTAGGGAAGGGGGTGACACAAGGCAGTAGGCTGGTGCCTGGAGGAAGGTGGGGTGGGGGTGTCCAGCCAGGACCACCTCCCATCCCAGTGAAGCACGCAGTCGGGGTGCGCGTTATGCAGAACAGTCGAAGTAGGCCTCATCGAGCATTGCCGGCTTGACACCTCCCTCGAACAAGCCTATGCAGGCGATGGCACTGGTGTCCGGCGTCGACATGCAGGGCGCGTACTCGACACCACGCTCCCATGCCCCTGCACAGGACTCCTTGGCTTTATGGATGGCCATTTGGTGCTCTACCTCGCGATCGGCCTGAGGCGTGACTTGCACATACTCAATGCGCAAGTCCCACTCCCCGGCCATGTCTTTGCAGATTGCGGTGTAGACCTTCGGGCGTGCCGCCCACAGCCTATCCAGGATGTCGTCGTGTGCGCTCATGATCCATCTCCTCTCTCATTCCTGCCGGATGCAGGTCTCGAGGGGAGGTAGGGCGCCCACTGTCAGCCAGCCACGCTCAGCGGGCACAGGAGACCGCTCTCGCGGATGTCGGCGACACGAGCAGGCCCAAGGCCATCTATATCCTTCAGCGCCGCCACAGAGCCCCAGGGGCGCCCCTCGGCAACAAGCTCAGCCCGGGCAGGACCAATGTGGGGCAGGCCCTCCAAGGCACCCTCCGGGCTCTCGTTGAGGTCTATGCAGCTCAAGTCGGACGGTGCCACGTCTTGGGTTGGCGTGGCGTCAGTGCCTGGCCAGGCATAGAGCTGAATCTCAGCGCCATCGGTGGCCAGGAAAATCGGTGCGTGGTCGGAGACCCTGGACCGAGCCTCCTCGTGGTTCATGCCCAGCAAGGTGGGAAACGGGATCACACCAGTATCGCTGATGGGGAGTTCATTCGGGTTGAGCCAGAAGTTGTCGTAGAGGTGCCTATACACGCCGGTCTCATGCGCCAGCGTGGTCGCCACACGGCTCAGCGCGGGAGAGGCGCCAGCAGATCGCAGAGGCCCCCAGGCCTCGTGGTCCGGCTCCAGGTTGAAGTCGCCGGCCAGGACTCGCGGCGTGTCTGGGTAGACTTCCTCCAGCCATCCCCAGTAGTCGGCCAAGGCCTCCACCTCCCGCGCACGTTCGCTGACGCTATCCCCATAGATGACATGCAGGTTGGCCAGCGCCAGCTCCTGCCCCGTCTCGCGATCGCGGAACATGGCTGAGTAGGGCTCACGGGCGAACACGTCATCATGATCCAAGAACACCACGGCCCCCTCAGCGTACTCCACCTCCGACAGGCGCCAGACAAAGCCGTAGTGCTCCCGGTAACGCTCCCCCTCGCCAAGGGAATGACTGGCCATGGCTCCCCAGGCTTCGCCGGTTGTCGACTCGAGGTGGGCGACCAGCTCCTCGAGGGCGCTCTCGTCCATCAGCTCCTGCAAGGCGATGAGGTCCATCGACTGGGCGACATGGGCGACCTTCTCGACTTCCTTGCCGTTGTCCCAGCCGAGCTGGCGCACATTCCAGCTGCCCAGGATCATGTCAGCTGGCGCCAAGGTGGGGGAGAGCGCCAGCACAGCACTGGCAATCGTGATGGGGGCTTTGAACGTCATGGTTCCTCCGTGCTTAGGATTTATCGCCCCGTGTCGGTTGTGACGCATCGGGGCGCTGGTCTAACTGGCCACGCAACGCCTCTTCACGGGCTTGCGAGACCGCGAGTTCTGTCCGCGTATCGGCCAGCTCTTGCCTGATCCCCTTCAGCTCCTCGATCTGCTCCCGGGCGGTCTTCAGCTCGGCGTTTGCCTCGCTGCCCGAGGCCCTGAGTTGGTCGATGGTGCTTCGTAGGGTGGCGCTCTCTTCCTTCAGCTCGTCGTTCCGCTTGGCGGTCGAGGCTTGCTCCGAGCGCAGGCTGGCCTGCTCCTGCTGGAGCGAGGACAGCTCCTGGCTGACCTCTTCCAGGGTCTGCTGGAGGCGTGATTCCCGTTGATGGGCGGCTTCAAGCTCTCTGGTGGTGCTCTTGAGGTCACTCTCGACGGTGGCCAACTGGTTGCCGATCGAGGCCTTGTCCTCGCGCAGCTGATCCACGGCCGACTGCAACTGCTGTACCTGGCCGCGAGCTGTCTCCAGCTGGTCGCTTTGCCGGCTCAGCTGGCCATGGAGATCGTTGACACGCTCCATGGCGTCCTCGGCGCGTTGCTTGGCGGTAGCCGTTTCGGTGGCCAGGGTCTGGTTGTCTTCCGTCAGCCGTGCAACCTGTGCCTTCTCGTGTTCGTGGTCCTCCCGCATGGACGTGATGCGAGCCTCAAGCCGCTCGATTTCCCTGAGGGCTTCATCGCGCTCGTCATGAGCGGCCTTCAGCTGCTCATTCGACTGGGCGCGAATCCTCTCAACATCCTCATCCGCCAGCTGGCTGGCGCTGCGCCACAGCTCGGCACCAACGCGCTCGAGGACCGTGCGAATCTCCTTGGGCATGTCCCGGATGGCGACGGCCGTGACCATCTGGCTCTCCCTCCACTCCCGCATGACCGGCGAGATATGGGATAGGGAGCCGCCGCCCAGGCGCTCCCGGACCTGCTCATTGGTGGGCTTGTCCACGCCTTCCGCTACCAGCTCTTCCGCGGCCGCTACAATGCGCTGTTGGATCTCAGGCTTGATCGTCATGCCTCTCTCTCCCGGTGTATGTATTGTATGTATGTATTGTATGTATGTACTGTACATATAATACATACATAGCGCCAGGGAAAACTGCCGCCCAGAAAAAAAGCCTTCCCGGGGGGGAAGGCTGTTGAATGGGTGTTGCTATCACGCAACCGCAGTAGCGGCTGGTGACTCCGGGGCTTCATCAAGCATCCCGCACTCTTGTGCGAGCTGTTCAATGAAGGTGACCGCCTTCTGTGCATCAGACAGAGCACGGTCCAGCTCCTTCGCCTGATCGCCAGTGAGCCGTGAGGCCCAGCCGGTGAGGTAGGACGCGGAGTTTTCCGGGGTGGCAGGCAGGCCGAAACGCATAGCAGCAAGCCAGGCGCCAGCTTCCGCCACCACCTCCTCTCGAGCGCGATCGCTCTTGTCGCGGTTCAAGCGGTTGGCAGCGCCAGTCGCATGAATCAGCTCATGCAGCCCAGTCGCCGCAATTTCGCTGACTTCATGGAACTGCTCAGGGCGAGGCAGGCGGATGCCGTCCGTAGAGGGCCGGTAGTAGGCCTTGTCGCCTCCCCAGGTCAGAGCTACCCCTGAGGCCTCAATCAGCCGCGCAACGAACTGCACGGGCTCTGGTTGGGCCTCAATGACGGGGGGCTTGGCAGCCTCCGTCAGCGGGTCAGCCAGCTGCTGCTCGTTGAAGACGTAGAAGATACGGTTCACCGGGATGACCTTCTCCTCGATTTTGCCGTTCTCGTCCTTCTCGCGCTTCTTGTGGAACTTCCAGAATTCCACCGGAGTGCCCTTTTCCCCCTTGCGAGGGTGTGTGCCGAGATCCTTCGCTTGCTTGAAGGTGACCCAGGCAGGGCTCGTGTAGCCGAATCGATCTGCTGCGACCCAGAGGCTCACGATGTTCGACCAACCCGTATACACGCGGCCTGAAGAGGCGTTGTAGGGCTGGCTCACATCCGTGTCACCGGGCTTCCAGGGTTTCTGCCAGGGGGCGGTGCCTTCCTTCAGGCCCTGGATGAGTGCTTCCCGAATGCCGTCGATCGCACGCTTGCTCTTGCTCATGATCCATCTCCTCTCTCATTCCTGCGGAATGCAGGTCTCGTGGGGAGATAGGGCGGGTGGTGACATGAAGAGCGGCCACGTCAGTGATCTCCCTATCTCTGGGTGAGGCCCGGCAACGGGTATGAGAGAGAGGAGAATGTGATGAAGCGCACGAACCAGATGGATCTGTTCGCAGTATCCGAGCCGGCTGAGGTCTATGCCTTCCCTGGAAAGGGGCTTGCAGTGGACCCTGGCCAGCGCAAGAAGGAAGAGGACGCTGTGATAGCAGAGGCTTTGCGGATCATCGAAAAGCGGTTTTATGGCAAGTACCAGGACTTTAACGCCGTTTTCAATCGGCCGAACATCACCCTGGACTACCTGACGATTCGCTATGCCACAGTACCCTATGAGGTCTTCTCGGTTAGCTGGCTGGATTCCCAGCATCGGCTGATCCAGCATGAGGAGCTGTTCCAGGGCACGCTTAACAGTGCCTCGGTCTATCCGCGTGAGATAGCTCGCAGGGCTCTTGAGGTGAATGCTGGGGCTGTGATCCTCACGCACAACCACCCTTCGGGTTCGATTGAGCCGAGTCATGCAGATCGTCAGATCACTAAGCGCATCCAGGAGGTCCTTGGGTTGCTCGACGTGAAAGTGCTTGATCACATCATCGTGGCAGGCACGGACTGCACGAGCTTCGCTGAACAAGGCTTGATGTAGCGATTGCGGCTCAGCCGCTTTCAAAGCCCCTCTGGCAGTTTTGCTGGAGGGGCTTTTTCATGCCATGTAGCATTTGCAGCATGCCGAGGAGGATAGATCGGAGGTTTCTATGCCAGGAGTGACCAATAAGGTCAGCCGAAGCTGGCGGGAGAACACACCGAAGGGTCAATGGGGTTGTATAGGTAAAGGGATATAGGGATAGTTCGGGGCTAAAACAGGGTTATGGGCGATTGAAAGCGTCATAACATCATGAAAGAAAAAGGAATATAGAAAATCTACGGTGCAGCATCCCCACCGCTTACGGTGCAACATCCCCACCGCTTACGGTGCAACATCCCCACCTATGGGTGAAAGTTATTCAGGAGATACCCACAGAAACCGTTAAATTGTCCACATTTAAGGGTGTGATGGGTTCAAAAGTGCAGCATCCCCACCTACATAAATGGCTGACTACCTGATTGACAGATGCTAGGGAATCTGGGCTCTAGCGTACGGTGCAACATCCCCACCGAAAAAAACAGTGATCGGGCTGGTCAAAAAATAACCTGTGCAACATTCCCACCGAAAGTGACCGCCATCGGTGCAGCATTCCCACCGCCAAAATGGCACTTACCCACAAGGTTGCCCACAGGAAATGTGGATACAGGCCCGGTTGCAACTAACTTTATACCGTTAACATTTGGAGGATGCCCCCCCAAACCCGCGCTGGTAGCTAGAGAACAGAGCGATGGCTGGCCTGGATCTCGGCTGGTTGAGCCTGGACTTGGTGGGTGTAGGACTTCCGAGGGAGACAACAGCCTCCCATGGCGCCGAGTGCTGCTTTATGAATGCTCCATGAAGCCAGGAGAGGGCAGGTCGACCAGCAGCTGGCGCACGAGATAGTCAATGGTGCAGCGTTCCCGCCTGCGACGAGGCCAGCAGGCGCTGCTGAGAGCGACGAACGGTGCAACGTTCCCACCTATCGGAAGGGTCGGGAGCTGGCGCTCGAGGAGGCCAACGGTGCAACGTTTCCACCTATGGCAGGGCCGGGAGCCCGTGCCTTGGGAAGCCAACGGTGCAGTATTCCCACCTGCGACGAGGCCAGCAGGCGCTGCTGATAGCGACGAACGGTACAGCGT
>Ga0208450_1000081_pt1 | contig 74963 bp, 65 predicted proteins | sample MalvireepMed_908_FD_184249 | JGI IMG/M metagenome (GOLD analysis project Ga0208450, IMG submission 184249) | Marine viral communities from the Global Malaspina Expedition - Malaspina viral metaG DeepMed_908 (SPAdes) (version 2) | ecosystem: Environmental > Aquatic > Marine > Oceanic | place... | reverse complement strand
ATACTTACCTCTAAACCCTACCCAAAAACAAACTAATCCCCATAGTAGGCTGACCGACAATCAACCGGTTCAGTCAACACGGCGTTCATGCTAGGTCGTACCGACCACACGAACGCTAGTTATTAGCTGTTGTTTTTTCAAGTATTTATAAATCCAACGATAAAAGTTCGCCAAGTATTTCGTCCACTTGCTTTACATATTCAGGATTTACACCGAATAAACCCAAATGTCCCCAATCGTCTCTTATCGGCTTCCATTCGCTGTTTGGTATCATTTCTTGCTCTGCTTTGCAATCTGCAAGGCGGAAAAACATATCTTCGTCAATAGGCATACAATACAATTTGCATTTTATTTTGCCCAAAGCAGCTTTTAGGTCTCCGTTGGTGTTTCGGCTTACATCTCCACGTTGCCACTTCCAGGCACAGCGTAGTAGTGTATTTGGGTCCATTGGCTGAAAATACGCCTGGGTAAAAGTTTCGCTGAACGTATTGGCATCAGGAAATTGCAGGTTTTTATACAATTCTTTACGCCACATTTCGGTGCTATAACCCATTACATTCCATATATCTCCGTGTCTTGATAAAGCAGATTTCATACTTTCAATAGAGTTGTATTCGCCATCTTTAAATGCAGGGTCAAAAGTTAGCGTATCCATCAAAGTTCGGGCTAAGAAAAAGTCGTGGTCGGTGTTTTTGGCATAACCGGCAATGGGTGCGGCACGTTTCATAAAATCGGGAAAACGCACAGCCCATTCATACGTTTGTTGTGCACCCATAGAACCGCCTACAACCAATTCCAATTTGTTGATTCCAAAATGTTCGGTGAGTAATTTATATTGAGCCTTTACATCGTCTTCAATTCGTACAAACGGGAATTTACTTCTGATGATGGATTCATCTGCGTTCCAAGGTGAAGTGGATAATCCGTTACCAATTTGATTGACGATGACAACAAAATATTTGTCAGGGTCAATGGCACGACCTTTACCAACGTAAACGTCTTCCATTATTTTACTTGTTCCCGAAAACCAAGTCGTTATCAAAATGGTGTTCGATTTTTCTGCATTTAGCGTTCCCAATGTGCGAACCGCTAATTCGAGATTGGGAATTTTGCCACCTTCTGCAAGTTCAAAATCACCGATAGAAATCAACTCGTAATTACCGTGGATTTCTTGGTTGTAATAAGAATGTTGTTTCATTTTATCATTTTGTTTTAAGTTAATAATATGATGTACGGTCGTTGGTTGTCAAAATAACAGCTAACGGTCTTGTATATGACAAGTAGCGTGCAGATTGGCTAAAATATTCCGCCACGCCATAAGCCAAATTTTTATTTTTGAGTTTTATCTTTTTTGTTCTAAACGACTAAAACAAAAATTGGCGACTTTCCAAATATACCAAAATTTTCGGTTTATAAAAGACGCAGCTATTTGTTATATACGTTGTTGTACCACGTACTTTTTATCCGATATGTTCAATAAAATCGGTAAATGTCATAATTTTTGTTTCTCCTATTTTTTCTAAAACCAATAAATCCTTATCTCCACTTATCAAATAATCAGCATCCGAATCTACTGATAAACTAAGTAAGAAATTATCTTTTTCATCCCGGCAAATTTTAAGATCCGATGTTACTTTTGTTAATTCTCCAAATTGGTCAAAATATTCAAGTATTTTCTCAATATCTCTTTTTGAAAAGTACTTTTTAAATTTCGGTCGGCTTACGACATCTACAAACTCTTCTATTAATTCGTCAGAGAAAATTAAGGTTATTTTTTTGTTTTCAATCAATTCATCTATTCGATTGAATTTTTTAGAAATGAGAAAGCTAATCCAAAGATTGGTGTCAAGGATTATTTTCTTATTTCTCATATCGTGATTTTCTCACTTGCTCGACTTCATTTGTTATTTCCTCAAGTGAAATTTCATCTTTAGATTTAGTTCTCAGTTTTTTTAAAAGAGTAGAGAAGTCCGATTTCTTTTTTTCCTTATTAATTTTAATCAAGTTTAAGTCGGCCAGATCCTTTAAAAGGTTTTTTGCTTTAGGGTTTAATATATCAATTCGGACAGTTTCCATTTTCTCTCAATTTTTTATAAATCTAAGAAATTATTTTGAATTCGAGAATTTTTTTCCGTATGTGGTACAACTTGTTATATCAACACAAATATAGTTGATTATCAGAGTCCCTGTCGGGATATCAACACTTTTTGTTGCTCTTTTGCGTTTTTTGTTATTTGCGATATCGTGACATCTAGGGGGTTTGCTACTTCAAACAAATCGTGTTGCGAGACGTGTGTATAGAGCATCGTAGTTTCGGGTTTGGCGTGTCCTAGAAGTTCTTGGATATGCCGCAAGGCTACCCCGTGATCCATCATATGCGTAGCATAACTGTGGCGTAATGTATGAGGTGTTACCGCTTTTTTAATCCCTGCACGTGTACAGCTTTTTTTCAAAAAGGTGCGTATAGCGCCTGCACTGTAGCCTTGCCCATCACGTCCAGGGATCAAATAGTGGGTAGGTGCATAACTTTCCATATAATTCAGTAAAAGGGGTACTACGGCCTGTGCAAGTTTTACCGTACGGTCTTTGCGGCCTTTTCCTTTTTTTATGTGCACTTGCATGCGGTCAAGATCTATAGCATCACAGCGTAATGCCAGTAGTTCGCCTATACGCAAACCTGCGCTATACAGCAGTGCCAAAATAGTGCGATGTTTTAGATTTGGTGTAGCACGCAATAAATCGATCACCTCTTTCCGGCTCAATACGACGGGCAGTTTTTTGTCTTTCTTAGGGCGCTGTAAACTATCAAAATCAGCTTTCGGAAATTCTAGGAGTACACTTAAATGTTTCAGCGCACTTATGCATTGCCTATGACTGCTTATGCTGTACCTTCTAAAGGCAATAACCTCTTCTATAAAGGCTCTAAACGCACGCACGTTCAGGTTTTCTATAGGCTTGTTTTTGTAGTGGTTCAAAAACTGAACTGTAAAATTACCATACACTTTTAGGGTTTGTTCACTTAAACGTTGTCCTTTTAAATAGTGAACATAGCGCTTTAAAAGAGCCTTGTGGCTTTGTGGCAGTTGTTGATACTGCTGCTTTAAGTCTGTGGTATTACGGAGTAAACGTTCAGCAGAAGTTTGCACGACTTGAGGTTGCTTTGGAGCTTTTCGTAAGGCTTCATAATCCAGATACCAGGATTTCTGCTGAATGTGTTTAAAAAATTGACGAAGCTTACTGCTGCTGTCCTCAAAATAAAAGCACCTATGGGTTTGACTCCAATGCGTGTCTTTAAAGGTCTTGACATGCTCTTTTACCGAAACATCATAGTCAAAATACACCGCAATTTGCGAGGCATTTTTATGTCTTATGCGGTCTAGCTTTATGGTATACATCTCTTTTTTAGAGTTAAGCTATTGAAAAACAGTGTCTTTTGCAACTCCATACGTTGTGTTTTTTTGCATAAATGATCTTTAAAACTTCGGGTTTGAATAGGGCTTCAACCATTGTTCATTCATAGTTTATCCGTTGTTTTACCATTAAACCCCAGTGTTTATGGGCAAACAATGCTTAATTAACGGATAATCTATGCTTAAAGGCCGACTAAACCTGCTCAAACACACCTTAAATACACGTTTTGTCTAGAAAGCTTTTTAGGATGTTTCGGAAACAAAGGTTTAAGCCAAACTTTTAAAAGACTCATGATCTTAATAAATTTTGGTTAGCCGCGGCAAGACCGTAGGAATTGAAGGGATTTGAGTATCTTGTAGCAGACTTCCTCGGCCTAAGCCTGTTTGCCGGCAAAGGCAGGCTGCCGAGGTAGTTATTGGAAATCTAATTTTAATTTCGTGGCACCCCGTAAGCTATCGGGAAAGGGGATTGAACCCTTTGGCGGTGCCACTAAAAGCTACACTATGAAATCACCACTGTTCCTGCTACCGTTTTTACTTGTATTCAGTCTCACTCCAACGCACGCCCGGGATTATGAAGAGGCTACCCCAATACGTGTACAAGCTACTTTAGATACCGGTCGCGTGGCCGCTTTAAATGCCTTTTGGGATCGGCTTTCGCAAACGGTGCAAACGGGAGATTTTGAAGGCTATGCTGCGTTGTATCATCAGGATGCGGTACTGGTGATCGTCAATGCCGGCAGGTCAGGAAGTATGCCCATAACACAAGCATTAGCCTCTTGGAAGCAGGGTTTTGAAGATACGCGTAGCGGAAAAACGGGTGCTCAGGTGGCCTTTCGGTTTTCAAAACGTCTGGGTGATGCAACTACTGCGCATGAGACCGGTATGTTTGCCTACAGCGTATTGAATGCTGAGGGTGCAGTACAACAGGTGGTTTACGTGAATATGCAAGCCTTGTTGGTTAAAAAAGAAGGACGCTGGTTGATCACCATGGAACTGCAGGGCGCTCCTGCCAGCGAAGCCGACTGGAACGCGCTGAAGCCTTAGTATTTGATTGGAGTAGTTTGCGGTCTAGCGCTTAATGAATTTATGCGTTTTAATGCGTTGTTCTTGATCTTTCAGTTTGAGAAGATACACGCCCGGTTTGAGCATGCTCACATCGATGCTTTGCGATGTTTGAGGCTTAAGGACGCGTTGACCAAGAATATTATATACCATAACTTCTTCAATGGTTTCCAATGGTAGATCGAGGTAAAGCGCATCGGTTGTGGGATTTGGATATACCGCTACTTGCACATCTGCTACTTGCGCTATAGAAAGGCTGGCCGTGCTTCGAAAGAAGAGCAAGGCTTCTGCTTCAAAATCAGCAGTTATGGTGATCGTTTTTTCGGTAGTGTTTACAGCATCGGGTGTTAAAGCGGTAAAAGTACCGTCTTTAAAAAGTACAAGCTCCAGATTTTGCGGTGCCGATTCAAAGTCGGTATCAGCATACGACAAGCTTAGGGTAGAACGGTGTTTTAAACCTTCAGTAAGCGTATTCAGCCTATAATATTTCGCAGCATAGTCGGTTGAAGGTAACGCGTTGATATGCTCTTTAAAGTGCAGGCTGCCGGTGTCTAACAGCTGAATTTTTAAACTGTCGGTCGCAGCTAGATCGGTAGCCACAAGGGTCGTTTCATAAGGGATTCCGTCATAACTTAAGCTCAGGTCTCCCAGATTACGTGCACTGTTTTGTCCCAAAAATCCACTGCGCACTTCAGTATCAAGCGTGTAAATTCCGCCTCCGGTAGCATTTACGGCAAATCCACCGCAGTAATATTTAAGCTTACCTATGCCTCCGGGAAATGCATCGGGAAACTCGGCAGCGATTTCTGCAGTATGGGTTTCAAAATCAAAAGACAGAATGTTATAGGTGCGTCCGCTAGAAGGGTAATACGAACCGCTGATGTAGAGTTTGTCTCCCGCCACATCATAATACGGGTTATACCCTCTAAGCTGTGCTCCATCGGGATGATCAGGGAATGGAACTTCCTGTACATCCTGCGGTTGCCCTTGTGTGATATACATCGTGGCGACATAGGAGGTAGGGTCACGTGACAGAAAATAGGCCGTGTTGCCTCTGGTAAAGGCTTTGATGCCCGCATAGCCACCGGGAGGCACCGAAAAAAGACTTTGTACTACTGCGGTGTTATTTTCATCAAAGGTAACCGCACTCACGGTATTGTTAACGCTGCTGTGGTAATAGATCGCATCTTCAGAAACAGCGAGCAAACTACTGTTGGCTGCGTCTTGTGCATTGCGTTGGGTCTCAAAAATATTGTAGCCCCGCACACTGTTTAATGGTGTAGTTGCTGCCAGTGCATTATTGGTAAAACACACTTCCATCCCGTGTGCCACATAGCTGTTGTCTTGATACGAGCCGGAAACAAAATCTCCTGAGAAGTAGATGTAATTTTCAGTGGGGATCATATATTCCGGATTGACGCCATCACCGTTCACCGTGGTAAAATCTTGCGTGACGCGTACCAGATTGCCATTGAAGTATTTATAGAGATCGATACGGTCTCGGGTATTTCGGGCCTCGAGCCAGAGTTCGTCTTGAAAGAAAAATACGTTGATAAGATCAACCACTACCGACAATTCACTGTAATCCTGTGCTTCACGATTCACCACGCCGTTAAAAGCATAGTTTAAAATATCAGTTTTGGTATGGATCTTAAGGTCAAAGTCCCTGCTATCGTTAATGGTATCTTCTGTTCTTAGCGACACTTTATACATCGCGATCTTATCATTTTGCATGGCGATAACACGGCTGCCCAGGTCATTGGTTTGGGTGTCTGTGATATTGTCAAAGAAATCCATCCCCGTTTTGGCAGCGTTGAGTTTAAACAGGGTTTTGGTACCGGGACTGTTTTGATGTAAATACATAAACAGGTCGCTGCCTATCTCAAGGTCTTCATTCAAGATCGCTTTGTAGCCTTCTGCCACGGTACTTATCGTGCCGGTTAGGAGTTCGCTGCGATTCAAACTAAGGTCTAAAGTACCTTCAGCAGTACCGTTACTGCTGTAAACGCCATAGCGATCTGCTCCGCTATTGTTGATCTGCATAGCAAAGACCAGATCATTGTCCACTACATTAAGCGAATAGGTTTGTCCGTTTCCAGAGCCTGTATAATCCTTTACCAGACGCAACTGGCTGTAGATCATACAAGGCACGAGCATAAGAAGTGCTTGGAGTAGGTAGTTCTTCATAGCTTTTCTTTTAATTATTACCGAAAGGATTCATTCCCATCGCTTTGTATTTTGAGGTATCTACACTCAAATTTGCGGCAGGATCAAACGCGGTCGTGGTAATACTGATACCTTCTGCATTGATCTCGAGTACAGCACCGCTAAAGGGAAGTCTTGGGTTTTGACCAAACAGCGGAATAAAAGAAGCTTGTACCGGGATCTCTTCTTCGGTGGTCCAGAAATAGATGGGTTTTCCTTCTGATATAAGTTTATATTCCTCAGCGGTATAGTTCAGTATCTTTTTTGTACGTCCGGTACGTTCTGCCTGAGTATTCTGGTCGGTTTCTTTTAAGTTTAGACCGCCGCCCATACGGTCGATCTGTTTTTGGGATACCGATTTTTTGATCTTCATAGCACCCATATCCATCAGTACGGTGTAGCCTTCGGGAGTAAACAGGGTTTTCATAGTACCTTCTTGCGCTCCGCTTTCAATAGTATTGCAAAAAATTCCCGGGATATCAGAACTGAAATAATAGGTGCTGAAGACAGGGTCTACGCCTTCACTTTTTATGGCAACCGTCATCGACTGGTCAAAAAAGTAGTTCCCGTTCATCGCGCTGATGTTTTCCTTTTGCTCCGGTGTAAATGGATATGCCGCAGAGGATGCGTTGGTACTACTGCCACTTGCTGAAGGTTTTGCGGCGGAAGCCTCGCGGCGTTTATCAATAATGTTTTTGGTGAGTACAAAAACCTCTTTACTCACCGGCTGGTCTTGCTTATCGGGATCTATAAAATGCCAAACGCCTCTAAAGGCAAAATTGAGCGTGTCTTTATTCAATTTATAGATGTGCACCATCGTATTTTGTGCTGCATCAGGAAGCAAATATCCATCTTCGGTAAGGCTGCTCAGCATCGCGTAACCTGCGGGATAGGCGTCTACCGGAGGGGTAAGTCTATTGCCTTTGTACTTTTTTACCGCAGCGCCCAGGTTGCTTAGGTCAATCTTGTTGAGCTGAAGCCGCCAGTCTAAGCCTTCAAACAATAGTGCTTCGTCTTGCACGATCATTTCCCCCTTGATGTTGGAAGCGAACTTAGGTACGGTTGCATTCTTATAAGTTTTGGTGGTTTCGGTAGTTTCTTTGGGTTGTTCTTCCAGGGTTTCGTCTACCTTATTGAGGACTTTATCCTCCAATTTTTTGGTGAGCTTTTTTAGGAATTGTGCTTCCGCCGGAAGGCTAAATAAAGCACATACCATAGCGATGATGACCGGTGTAGTTTTGTTCATAGTTTGAGTATTAAAAAACTTCTATATGCTAAAACTAAGGAGTGAATAACAGGTGTTTCTAAAGAGATGTATACTTGGTGCGCAATTTTGTATAACTGGTAAGTGCCAGCGACTTAGAGTGCGATCGAGATCTTGACTTGGGTGCCGGCAGGACTTCCATCTGCTGCAGTCAGGTCGATAAGCTTCAGCGCTGTTTCTTTTTGTGTGGTTTTCGAAAAATACTGCAGGCGTTCTTCGACCAACTTTACCCCTAAAGAATTCTTTTTGATGTGCTTGTGTGCTCTGAGTGCTGCTGCGGCTTTTCGGCCTATACCGTTGTCGGTAACCGTAATGACAAGTACTTGCGCTTTACGCTGAATTTGAAGGCTGAGGGATTTGTTAGTTTCTTTGAGTGCCAGACCGTGAAGGATAGCATTTTCAAGCAAGGGTTGCAATAAAAGAGGAGGAAAGGGGATTTGGGCGGGGTTGATCTCCGGGTCAATAGTGACCGTATAGTCGATAGGAAGCTGCGTGCGCAGGTTTTCTATCTGAACGTAGATCTGTAATATCTCCAGTTCTTTTTCAAGGCTGATGCTTGGGGTTGTGGCGTGTTCTAAGACGTGCCGGATGAGTTTTGAGAATTTATTCAGGTAATACACCGCATCTTTGGTGTGGTTGTTTATGAGGAATAATTTGATGCTGTTGAGCGCATTGAATATAAAATGCGGATTCATCTGACTGCGTAAGCTTTGGAGGCGTAAGGCGTTCAGTTCGTTCTCAAAATGCAGCTTCAGGTTTTTCTGTTTTTCGTGTTCCTGGCGTGCAGCAGCATTGAGAAGCTCTTCCTTTTTTGCTTCGATCTCTTGTTCAAGGACCTGGTTGATGTTTTCTTTTATTTTTTGATTTTCTTCCAGCTGCCGGATGTACTGCTTTTGCAGGTGGTTTTTTTCTTTGAACAAAAGCGCCTGATCTTTTCCTATCGCAATGGCAAAAGCCAGGTTTTGTAAGAGTACCGCCAGATAGTAGATCCACAACAAGCCTTGTGTTTCTTCATAGCTTTTGCCTTTTCCGGCAATATACACGTAGGTAGAAAAAATCTGTAAAATGAGTAAGCCGATAAGAATGGGATATTTCACCGGGCTGTCTGCCTTTATAATAAAATATATCCCGATTAGCGTAAGGATCGTAAATACCGGAACAAAAACGTTACTATAGATCAGAATGTCGTAGTTGGTACCAAAAAGAACATCAAAGAGATACAGCAGGACAAACAGCACAATAGAACCGATGATGAAGCCGTAGCTTAGGCGGTAATACTTACGACTGACTTCTTTCAGTTTTAAGATCTCGAGTATAAAACCTGCAAAGGCCATATAGGAAGTTACCTGTAGCGGAAAGTGAATGGCGTTCAGGATCCCTTTATACTGAAGCAAAAATGGCGAAGTAAACGCATTCTCTATACGCGGCAGTAACATAATTACCGAGATCAGAATAAAAAGACTGTAATACAGGTAATGTATTCTGCGGTTTTGCGCATATAGAAACAAGTGATAGCCTCCCATATACGAAAGTACCGCCAATACGGCCAACCCCAAACCGTTTGAGGTGCTGTTGTATAATATGTCGTCAAGGCTGCTGCCCAAAAGTAGCGTTTGTTTAAGTTGGATTATGGGTTAAAAGTTATTGAGAAACTGCGATTTCTTTTGCCTTGATACCGGAATTTTACTACCATCTTCAAGGATAATATAGCCATCGGTCTTTAAAAATTCTTTGATCTTGTGCATATTGATGATGTAGGAATGATGCACTCTAAAAAATTGATGTTCCGGGAGCAAGGCGTTTATTTCTTTAAGCTTTTTGGTCACTACGATCTTCTTTGCAGCTTCAAGATACAGCGTGGTGTAGTTACCGTCTGAGGCAGCGTAGCAAATTTCGTCGGGATCGAGAAAAACCAATTTACCATCGGTGTTTATCGCTATTTTCTTATGCTGAAAGCGCTCATTGAAGTGCAGCAACAGGTGTTCAAATTTTTTATTGTCCTCCGTATTAGACTTATGTTTTTTGATCTTTTGAATCGCTTGGCGCAGGTCATCACTGTCGATGGGTTTGAGCAAGTAGTCGATGGCCTCTTTCTTTAAAGCCTGTATGGCATACTCGTTATAGGCAGTGGTAAACACGATTGCAAAATCAATACGTCCTACCTGTTCCAGTAACTGAAACCCATCCATACTAGGCATTTCTATATCGAGAAACACACAGTCTATCGGGTTCTTTTTAAGGTACGTGATGGCTTCCTCCGGTTGCGTAAAGGTCTGCACTACACTGATCTCTTCTTTAAATTGTTCAAGTTCCCAGGCTAAGGTCTCTAAAGCTCGAGGTTCGTCATCAACAAGAATACAATGTAGCATAGCGTTCAAATTTGTATAAATTTAAACTTTGTTTTCTAAGTAGCCCACGATAGTGTATAACCTGCTTCGCTTGTTGTATAAGCGGTACCTTAACACGTTGCTCGGGCAGTTGTATGCTTCAACCTTTAGGAAAACAAACGGCTAGGATTGTGGTGCTAACCATTTGGCAGCATGTAAGGACATCTTTTTATAGTCGTGCCCTACATTTGGAATAGTGTCTAGCTCCCAATTGAAGTTCCACCGGTGGGTGGCGCTTAATTCTTTATTGGCATTAAAAAATCTGCTTCCGCGTTCTAATCGGTGTTGTCCTTGTTGCATAGCTTGGGCTGTGGTTCTAAACGTTCCCAAAGCCGGGTCATTGTCTAGTGCACCCAAAAGGACGACCAACTTTTTGTTATAGGCTTCCTGAAGCTTTGCCTCTGTATTTTTGAGACCGTACGGAAACTCAAGCTGTTCATTCGGAAAGCTGTAAAAGCCTGCATTTGCTGCAATGCCAGTGCTTATTCGTGCTTCCGGCATCAAGAGCATCATTCTATGTACAAATTGTCCACCCGCTGAATGCCCAAAAATAGCATACTGCTCATTACTGATCTTATGGGTTGCTTTGATGTGGTCAAACGTATTTTCAATAACGCTATAAGCCCATTCCTCTTTTGGGTTTGGCGTACCAAAAAAGGTAAAGAGATTCCCTTCCTGATAGTCGTTTGTGGTGTAGTTCTTAAAGGTATTGGCAAACTCAGGAGCGAGGAGGAGCAGGTTGTTCTTTTGGGCGATCTCGACCCAGGCATCCAGGTAGTCTTCGGCATTGCGGCCTCCGCCGTGCATAATAAACACTATAGGATCCTTATCTTTCCAACGCTCCGGTTTGTACGTCCATATCTTGATGCTTTTGCGTTTTGTGGTGGTATAGGCATACATTACAAAGGCATCTTTACCGTTCTTAATTTTAGAAGTTGTCGTGATCGCAGGTCCTTTGGGAAGCACATAGAGATAAACGTATCCCGCAAGAGCAAGCAAGGAGCAAATACTTAAGGTGTATAGAATTCCCTTTTTTAACAAGTGATAGTTTTTGTTCATACCGTAATTTTGCGCAAACCTAGCGCATCTTCACCGGCTGGAATAGTTACTCCTACTGAACTGTGATTTTACGGGGATGGGTTGGAGTATTTGTTAGAACGGGGTAGAAAAGTTTTCTAAATAAGGAGCTGAGATTATCGACGTAGTAAATTTTAGTTGGTATTGTGCTTTCGTCATTGTTGATTTGGAGTCCACTCAAATTTTTTAGATTCTCTGGGGTTCCAGTGTAATAAGCTTTTTCCGAGACGATTTAGCGAAGCAGCTTGAGACTCAATTTCAAATATTGATTCGTGATAGTATGGACTAATAGAATTATTGGTGGCTTCTATTCGTATGGATGCTCGTCCATTAGGTTGACTGCAATAAACTTTTATTAAAAGATAGTAAGCCCATTTAATCCCTCTTTCTCCTAGTTTATAAATAGCTACGTCATCTATTGATTTGGGAAACTCAGTTAATTTTTTTGCAAAGTCTTGAAATTCATTTGCGTATCCATAAGTCTCTAAAGTAGTTGAGCAGTGCTCGTTACTAAAATAAGATTGAAAATGAATTGTATCATCCCCAGCATCAATACTTAATACGTTTATTTGGATTTTGGTTTTCATTTTCATTTTCATTTCAATTTTTCATATTCCTCAATCGGAAAATCGTGTTCAATCCACTTTTTTCGATATGCTTCCGGTCCAAGCGCTGTCATGAGCTCTTGCAGTATGTTTCTAACTTGATTTATATATTTAGGGACTGTTGTTTCACCTTTTAAAACCGTTTTGAAATTGCCTTCTTCAATCAGATTCCAACTCCACCAATCTGCGTACCATCTTAGTTCGTAGTCTATTTTATTCTGATCATTGCGATGTAAGATGAGCACATGCTCTCCGGGTTCTTCCATAAATACCACGGTTTTGAAATCTTTACTGCGAATTTCAATTGCAGATTCGGCGAGTTCTTTTAAAGAATCGTTTAAGTAAGAAACGGCAAATTTTGTCTGTTTTCTACCGTTGCCTATTTTGGCATTAGCCCATCCACCGTCAATTATTTTATAGGTAATCTCAATCATTGTTTAAACTTTGGGCCGTGTTCTCATCTCAGCGACATAAAGGTAGCTGTTAATTAAGTATTTTGAGGGGCTTTCACTAAACCTAATGATATAAAAATGTCTAATTAAACAATTTGTTTTTAGTTGTTTATATTAGTTTAATTGTTTTTTTAAATTCTTCAAACTCTATGCTGGCAAGTTGATTTTGAGCTTTTGATTGATGGCAATTAAAGTCGTAGTAAAATCCGTTGTGTTCTGCTTTTAAGACTTTTAACTCAACTTTTAATGGCTCATTTAATTCTATATGTTCAAATAAATATTCAGCGTCATATTCATAAAATTTACAATTGCTTATAAAATAAGGCTCATACTTTTCTAATACTTTAAAGTCTTTTAAAATCATAGAAGCTCCAAACTTTGACATTTCCATTAGTTCTTCAAAACTTTCGTGTCCTACATCTTCGAGTTCTTCTTTTGGTGTAATATTTAATGTAATTGTAGGCGAGAAAATACCTTTATGTTCGGGTTTGTCCTGATAATATTTTGTAGCGATACAAATGGGGTCTCCTAATTCTTCCCATATTTCTTCTTGTGAATCTTCAAGCCACTCTCCAATTACTTGTTCGCTTTTAATTCTTCCAAAGTCTTTAATAGAAACAAAACCCCAGTTTTTAGGTTTATGGAATAGTATGCCTAGTTTTTTATTTACGTAAACATCATCATTAATAGCCACGGCACTCAGAGGGTCAACAGAAAGTCCTGCCAAAGCAAGGCTCGCTAACTTTATAAATTGTCTTCTACCTATTCCCATAAATTATTTTTAATTGCGCATAACAGCTCCATGAACGACAAGCAATGCAGAAAAATTAGTACGTAAAAAATTTAAAAGACAGTCCACAATTTGAACACCCGAGGATTTTCAAAAGTAGGCTAGAACTAGAAATAAATTATATACGGTTTTGTGCGTAGGTTGTTAATTGATTTTTTCAATTTTCGGTTCTACGTTAGATATTACATTTACAATGTGGTTTAAAGATATGAATGCATAATGTTTTAATTCTTCTGGATAGACCGAGGAAGCAAAAGTATCTGCTTCTATATATTCTAAGAAATTTGATTTTTTATAGATACGTATTTTATCACCTGTATATTCTTTTCCTCCCAGAGATTCATAACTTTCATTAATCACCGAGTAGGCTATATATTTATCAAAAGTTATTTTGTAGACCTCACTATTTGCGTTATGCAAAATTTGTTGAGCTGGTCCGATATCAATTCCAAGTAACTTATTACTTTTTTTTAGTTCACCTACAATTCCTATTGATAGTTCAAATTGCAATGTGTTTTGTTCTGGTTCAAAAATTTTTATAAGAAAAATATTTCTTTCGCTATTTATTCTTTCGTAGTTCGTCATATTTTCAACTTATGCGAAGCAATCTCGTATAATAGTCAGTTACCGGTTAATATTTGGTTTAACATGGACGAAAGCAATTCCGAGTGGATTCAGACGTAGTCTCCCGAAGCTTCGGGATGCTGTAATTGTGGTTGTATAGTGTTGGTACCTGATTTTTTTCATTCAGTCGGCATATCTCCTTCACCTGGTGGAACAATTACAAATCCATATTCCACATGATCGGGTACTTTGTAATTTTCCCAATATTCACCGCCAATTCCAGCTAATTTACCTTTTTTATCATCGGTTTCAAGTCCGGTATTTCCAAAAAATATTTTAGCTCCAAAATCAAATAGAATTGTATCCGTGTCTACAAATTCGAATATTTTTTCTTCATCTGGTTTCAGAGTGAATCTATTTTCTATGCTAACTAGTTTATCAGTCTCATTCCGTAAAAATATCTTATAAGACGCTTGAGTTTTTTCATATTCGGATGGGATTATGAAAGTTTCATCACCTTTTTCAATTATTACGTTCCCCTGCTTATCTGTATATCTATTCTCTTTTTTGCAACCAATCAGAAATGATAGAATTCCCATTGTTAATATTATCGTTTTCAGTTTCATTTTTCAGCTTGCTTACAACTTCTATTACCCTCACAAATATAGCTGTTTATCAGGGTGATGTACAGGAGGTCAATAGTTTTTAGTCCTGTAACTTGCGGGATTTAACTAGGAACCAGCAATTCTTTTGTGTTGCTGGTACTCCATTGATTCTTCTCAATCCTATAAATCACGCTTAAAATCTTTTCAACCTCCTTTAAACGTTTAGAAAACTTGTGCGTCTAAAGCATTGGTGAAAAAGAACAAGAGCACTTTTGATATACGTTTTAACATAATTATTCCGTTAGCACTGTAACAATCAATCGATTGCGCTAGTCTTTTAGTTAGCCGAATACGCATACGCTTATGAAACATATAGAATATCTTGAAGAACAAATAGAAGAATTGCCTTACGGATACGTGTTTACACACAACGATTTTGAAGAAAATCCGGGAACCGAACAGGCCGTGGAGCGGTACTTGAACCGACTCGCCAAAAGCGGTAAAATAAATAAACTGGCAAAAGACAAATTCTATAAAGCGGATGGAGCACCGCAGTTGAAGCCTTATGAGGTGGTAAAAGATCTGTTGTTTGAAGAAGGAAAACAAATAGGATACCTTACTGGAAAAAGCAGTTATAACGAGTTAGGCTTTAATTTACCGGCCGGCACGCAGATTGAAGTAGGCATTGCCGAAAAGCGAAACCCCATAAAACGTGGACCCTTCAAAGTTTCATTTATCAGACAGAAAAATGTGATCAAGCCTGCGCATATCCCTTATTTTCAACTCTTAGATATGTTGGGCGCATTATCAAAGCAAGCCTTTGCCACGCCAGATGAGTTGTGCTATCATATAACAAAAGGTTTGATCCACTTTTCCTCCAGAGAACATAAAACCGTGGCGCAGTTGGCTTTAAATTATCAAGCACGCACGCGAGCCTTGGCCGGGGCTTTGCTTCAAAAAATAGGCTATGTCTCGCATCAGACGCTAGATGAGCTCAAGGCATCGATCAGTTCGTATACCTCATTCAGCTATCCTATTTCGGCTAAGAATTTGCCACACGCTCAAGAATGGAAGATCATTTGTGCTTAAACGCCTTGAGCAGAGCTCATAAAAAACCCCGATAAACTTGATTTATCGGGGTTTTTAGTATGCTGTATAAATGCCTTTTAGGTGGCGATCCATTTAAAGGTATGGTCGCGTTTAGGCACTACGATACGTTGTGAAATACGTTCTAAACGATCTGGTAACTTCATCAGGTAATCGCGAGCACGCTCTCCTTTGTCATTAAGTCCTTTGATGTCGTTGATGTTCCAGTCGGCGATCAAAGATTTTAGGATGGTGATATAATCCTGAGTGGTATACACCATAGAGCGTTGTGCTGCATCAGAAAAGTGCTCCCACAGTTCGCCAATTTGTTGTCCGCTTTCGCGTAAGAACATCGCCGGCATAACGATCTTGTTTTTCATCATGGCTTCAAAAGCCATCATCATTTCACTAGGGTCCAGTTCAAAAATACGGCGTACAAAATCCATATAGGCTGAAGCGTGACGCGCTTCATCTTTGGCTATCGTGTTACATATTTTTGCCAGTTGCTTATTTCCTGCTTTACGTGAAAATGAAGCTACACGGCGGTGTGAAACGTTGGTTGCCAATTCTTGAAAACTGGTATATACAAAGTTCTTATAAGGATCCATTCCAGTACCAATGTCAAAACCATCGCTGATGAGGTATTGGGTACTTACTTCCATCTCGCGCATATTCACACGTCCGGAGAGGTATAAGTATTTATTGAGCAAGTCACCGTGACGGTTTTCTTCGGCCGTCCAGGCACGTACCCATTTTGACCAGCCGTTTCCGTTTACCTGATCAACTCCCTGTACACTCATCAACCAAGATTCGTAGGTAGGAAGGGCTTCTTCGGTAATAGTATCCCCTACCAAAACCGTAAACAGGTCATAATCCATCTCGCGGCAGAGCTCTTGGATCTCTCGTACGTCGTCAATAAATTCTGGATTTGTAGCGTCTGGTAGCATATCTGTGGGTTGCCAGTTCTCTTCTACAGATTTCAGGTATTTGCCTATAAGCTCATCCATAGACTTACCTACGGTTTGCATTACTTCAAGACGTATGTTATTTAGGGTCATTGTTTATATTCAAAAGTTAAAAACTAATGTTTAAGCAAAGCTTCATAGTATCACTCAAAGCCTTGTGCGTAAAGGTAGCGGTTTTAGGTGGGATGCCTGCTATTTCCAAGGCACACTTGCTATGCACGCATAGCTTTGTACGCTGCTAAAGTGTATGGCTTTAGTATTCAGTATTCTGTAGTTACTTCTTCTAGAATAGTATAAAAAAAGTCTCGGCAGGAATCCTTTTGCATACCGAGACTTTCAGTTGTATTCAGCAGATCAATTTTTTGCCGGTTTGGGATCATATTCAACCGCCACCTCGCCAACAACTATAGGTTGATCAAGAGTAACATTAATACGCTGTGTCGTTTTACTTAGTTGTACTTTTTTGAGATCATAAAAGAGGTATTCAAAATGTAGTACTACTTTTTCAGTATTTGGTTCTTTTGGAATTGTAATACAATAGTTTCCATTTGTATCCGTCAGTGTAGTTATTTTGGTGCCCGCCAACGTAACTCGAGCCTTGTGTATAGGATTCTCTAGCTCGTCTGTAACGTTACCTCTAATGGCAATCGAATCTTGACCGCTTTCTTTTTTGTCCTCATCAACACGAGCCTCTGCTTGATAATATGCTAATAAAGGCTGTGATTGTTGTGCCTGTACCGGCTCACATAAAGCCAAGAGTGATGTAAAAGCCGCAGCAATACCTAAATGCTTAAAAGCAGGCTTTTCCTGCGGAATAAAATAGGCGGTAGCTAACTGATCTTTGCGATACCGCCCACAGATCTTTTCACCACGCTGTACATTAGCTATAATTTGCTTTCGCGAAAGCTGTGTAAAATCAATCACTTCTTTTTCGCAACTACTACAAAAGCGTCCCTGCGCACTTGGAGTCATTTGCGACCAGTCTTCGTGACATGGTTCTGGAATACTTAGTTTAAAATGCATAGGTTCAGTGTTTAGTCTCAGTGAGCAGACGTGGACCGGCGTACTCTTTTACGCTGCTCACTGCGACCTACTTACTGCATTATTGTTTTACTTCTTCTTGTTTTTTGATCTCTTGTACGTCACGATTTTTGACATACTTTTCAAGCCACTGATCCTGTTCCCAAAGCATATGTAAAATAGATTCTTTGGCAGCATATCCATGACTCTCCTTAGGTAACATCACTAATCGTGCCGTTGCGCCTAAACCTTTAAGTGCGTTGAAATAACGCTCACTTTGAAGCGGATATGTACCACTGTTATTATCTGCAACACCATGAATAAGCAATAGCGGAGTTTTCATCTTGTCGGCATGCATAAACGGACTCATCTCATAATAAATTTCCGGAGCTTCCCAGTAACTACGCTCTTCAGACTGAAAGCCAAAAGGAGTAAGCGTACGGTTATAAGCTCCGCTTCGTGCGATTCCGGCAGCAAATAAATTGGAGTGGCTCAAAAGGTTAGCGGTCATAAAGGCTCCGTAGCTGTGACCACCCACTGCAACACGGTCGCGGTCAATATATCCTAAAGCATCTACGGCATCAATTGCAGCTTTGGCATTGGCAACCAACTGACTTCTAAAGGTATCGTTAGGCTCTTCATCACCTTCTCCTACAATAGGGAAAGCGGCATCATCAAGTACCACATAACCACGGGTTACCCAATAGACCATAGACCCGTAATACGGGTAGGTGAATTCATTAGGATTTGTGGTGGTTTGTGAAGCACTGTTTTTGTCTTTGTATTCACGTGGATACGCCCAGAGCAGCATCGGCTTCTTTTCTTTCTTTTCCATATCATAGCCAACAGGCAGGTATAAAGTTCCCGAAAGTTCGAGACCGTCCTCACGCTTGTAGGTGATCAATTCTTTGTGTACATCCTGAATACTCTTAAATGGATTTTCAAAAGCGGTGATCTGGTCCAGACTATTGTCGTTTAAGTTTCTGATGTAGTAGTTAGGATATTCTGTAGGAGCTTCAATACGTACCAACACGTTACCGCTCTCGATATCTAAAACCTTTTGCAGGTCTTCAAGTTTATCGGTGTAAGCCGATTCATAAATACGTTCGGTTTCCTGAGTGGCTAAGTTGATCTTATCAATAAAAGGGAACTGACCTTTATCGCTAAATCCATCTCCCATCAAATAGGCGTGGCCGTCAACCAATGTGAGTACCGAACGCCCATATTCATTATCCTGAGTTACAAAATTACCGGGATCACTGTAAGTGTCCTGATAGCTTCGGTCTGAAATGACTTCGCCCGTACTACTCCCATCTGAAGGGTTGAATACATAGGTTTTGGTATTTCGTGTATTCCACCAGCGGTCGTAGGCCACGGCAGTGGTACTGTCTCCCCAAGTGATTCCGCTAAAGCGGTTGATGGTTTTGATCACTTTTTGCGCAGCACCGGTAAAAGGCGCTTTTTGCATAAATACCTGATCTCTATAATCAACTTGAACTTCAGGATCTCCCTGGTCTAAAGCTTCTACCCAATATAAGGTTGCCGGCTGATCGGCACGCCAGGAGATACGTCTTTTACCGGTTTGTGTGGCCATAAAGCCTTGTGGTAATTCTTCAAGCAATGGAGTTTCATTAACCACTTTCACTTCGGTACCGTCTTGATCATAAACGGTCACGGTTTCAGGAAAGCGATAATACGGTACGATGTAAGAGAAGGGCTTGTGAATAGTACTCGTCATGATATACGTTCCGTCAGGAGAAAAAGAAACATCACTGTACATCGCAGCGTCTTTCCATAAGGTTGAAGTTCCATCAAGATTTACTTTTACTAAGGCTGAAGTCGCCAATTGCTCAAAGTTGAAAACATCATTAGGATTCTGAAGCAAATCCTGATACGTACGGTTTTGTGCTTTAGAACCGTCGCTGGTAGAGATCGTTGGACCTGTAGGAACGGCTTCTGCCGTGTTGATCAATTCTTTTCGCGTAGCCGGAAGCATATTCACAAGCAGACTTTTTCCATCTTTAAACCAGCTGATAGGATTGCCCATATTGGCATTAACAAAAGCTTCGGTTACCCGTTTTGCTGTTGCGGTTTCCAGATCAAGAATCCATACTTGCACACCGTTTTCAATGGTGTTTGTAAACGCCATTTTACTTTCGTCGGGCGACCAGTTAAAATTGCTGAGCTGCGCATCTTCGGGCAGGCCATTGATCTCGCGAGCTTCAGTCTCTTCAATTCCTTTGATCTTGATGTTCTTGTAAAAGGTGGTGCGGCTACCAATGTTGGTTTTAGGGTTGATACGCAGTCCGCCAAGGCGCAATTCCTCTTCAGAAAGTCCGGCGATGGTTTTATAACTGTCGCGATACATTAAAAGCATAGTGTCGCCTTCGGTATTCATTAACACCCAAGGAGCGCGCGGCACATCTACAAGATCTAAGATCTCTTGCGGAGGTTTTTGATAATCTAGATTTACCTGTGCAACTACCGAAGCAGTAAGCAGTAAAAACAAGCTTAGCAGGTTGATTCTTTTCATAGTTTTTGTGTTTGTTGATCTAATTAACTCTATGTCTATGCATTAGACAAAAAGGAAGTTTTTATACTGTTCTAATTTACTGAAAAAAGCCCGAAGCACCGTGTTAATGCTATGCGTGCATAGCTAAATAAGAAACTGCTAACACGCTACAAATTGAAGAAACACTATATTACAACGCTTATTAATTCTGTTTACTAACAGATTCTTAATTGAACTAGATTTTAATAAATTATGTATAATTCTCGAATTGCCGGAATGGGCGCTTACGTCCCAGAAAATGTAGTCACCAATGATGATCTATCGAAAATGATGGATACGAACGATGCGTGGATTCAAGAGCGTACCGGTATACAAGAACGCCGTCACATAAAAGATGGTGATGGCAACACCACAGCTGTGATGGGTGTTAAAGCGGCAAAGATCGCATTAGAACGTGCAAAAATGACGGCTCAGGATATTGATATGATCGTGTTTGCGACCCTGAGTCCAGATTATTATTTCCCGGGGTGTGGGGTGCAGGTACAAGAAATGCTGGAGATGCGCACGGTACCCGCGCTTGATGTACGTAACCAGTGTAGCGGCTTTGTTTATGCGCTTTCTACTGCCGACCAATTTATCAAAACCGGAATGTATAAAAACATCCTCGTGATAGGTTCTGAAAATCACAGTGGAGGTCTTGATATGACCACACGTGGGCGTAGTGTTTCTGTGATTTTTGGTGATGGGGCAGGAGCGGCTGTGTTAACCCGCGAGGAAGATAACGGCAAAGGTATTTTGTCTACCCATCTGCATAGTGAAGGAAAACATGCGCTAGAGTTGTCGCTAAAAGGACCCAGTACGATGGAGTGGGTGCCGGAGTTGATCGAGAAAGATCCACAGGAAGATATCCCGTATTATCCTTATATGAACGGACAGTTTGTGTTTAAAAATGCTGTAGTGCGTTTTGCTGAAGTCATTCAGGAAGGTTTGGCACAGAACAAACTCACCGCTGCAGATATCGATATGCTTATCCCGCATCAGGCGAATTTGCGTATCTCTCAGTTTGTACAAAAACAATTCAAGCTGAATGACGATATAGTGTATAACAACATTCAGAAATATGGAAATACTACTGCGGCTTCTATTCCTATCGCGTTAACCGAAGCCTGGGAGGAAGGTAAGATCAAAGAAGGTGATACAGTGGTTTTGGCAGCCTTTGGTAGCGGATTTACCTGGGCGAGTGCCATTATTAAATGGTAACAATTTTAAGAGTATACAAAACAAAAAAGGAACCCTGTTGGTTCCTTTTTTGTTTTGTATAATTGGGTTTAGCGGGTGAAAATATGATGTTGTGTAGCTGTAAAATAATCTCTAAAGATGAGATTAAGCGGATGTTGACTACTTGCGGCTTTGATTCCTAAACGGGGATGCAATTCAATTAAGAGCTGTGAAAGTCTTTTTACCGAAGCAGCTGCTGTCGTGTGTAATTCTTCAATCTGAACCGCTGTGAATACCGCATTATCAGCGGTTATCGTTTCAATTTGTTGCGCATAGTTAAACAGTTGGTTTGTGGCTTCGGTAGTAATTTTATGGGATTGTTCTAGTGTTTTTTGCTCTAGAAGTTTTGAAGCTTCCGCCAGATAATGTTGCGCCATCCCGATATAATTTACCCAAAGGGTGAGGTCTGCAAAGACCCTGAAGTTGATCTTAAAAATGTCTTGCGGTAAATAGAATTCATTGTAAACAAAACTAAAGTCCTGATGTACCAAATGATCAGTCACAGCAAAGGATTGGGTTGCTGTAGCTTGCAGTCCCATCGTATGCCAGTCGTCGATGATATGTACCGCCTCACGAGGTATTACAAAGGATTTAAAAACAGGTGAACCGTCTTCATTGAATGTTTCTTTTCCGTTTTCAATGATCTTTGCATTCAACGTAAAATGCGTAAGGTATGGCGCACCGGTAGCATATTTCCAGGTTCCGTTAAGACGGTAATAATCGCCTTCTTTGTGTGCAGTGCCAAAGAGTCCGCCGCTTCCTCCCAAAATAGGATTTGCTGAAGCCTTGAAGATCGTCGAAGCCGTTGTAGGAAGCAGATTCCCTATAAAATAATTGGCGCCGCTACAAAGCGTGACCGTCCATCCCAGACTACCATCAATGTTGGCCAGTTGTTGTAGTGTCTGCAAACCTTCAGTAAGAGCTAATTCGAGTCCGCAATGCGTTTTAGGCACCCAGATCTTCCAAAGTTGTTCTTCTGCGATTAAGTTTAGAGTTTCCGCATCAAAAACCGATTTCCCAAAATCCTGTTTCCTAAGCTTCGCTAAGTTGCTCATAGCTTTCTTGTTTAATGAGTTTGCGCCATTTTAAATATCCCGAAGTGCCTACGATAAAGAGAAATACGGTAAGACCGGCATAGATGTATAATTCTTTATAGATCAACAAGGGGATCGAAATGATATTGCTGATGTTGAGATATACCCAGTTTTCTATTTTACGTTTAGCCATCAACCACATTCCTGCCCAGGCAAATGCACTCACAACTGCATCCAGATACGGTACATCTGAGTCGGTATGCTGCGTAAGCCAATAGCTCATCAATATAAAACAGCCAAGAACAATACCGCTGGCTTTTAGGTGTTCGTTTTTTGTAGAATAGGCGATTGGAGCTTCTTGTTTTTCTTTACCAAATTTCCAGTACAGCCAGCCGTAAATGCTCATCACGAGATAGTAGAGGTGGAGTAAAATATCTGCATAAAGCTTAGAATGATACAGCACCCAGATCCCGATAAGAATACCAATAATCCCAAAAATATAATTGTTGACATTGTTTTTGCGAGCGAGCAACACCTGTGTCACGCCAAAGGCGGTACCGATCCATTGCAGCCAGACAAAATTCATAAAAAACTCCTCCATTGTGATCAATTAAAATGTGTTGAATGAGGAGATGAGCCCAACGGGCAGAAGCACACAAGTCGTGTAGTACAAAATCCCTACGCCGGTACTAACCGGATCAGGTGTGAGGTAAAGCCTCTGGGTATCATCTCAGCCTACAGCAATTAGTGTAAGCACCCCATTTTCTAAAGACAAAGGTATTGTTCTAAAATTAAAAAACGCGCTAAATACTGTGAGATTTAGCGCGTTTTTCAATAAAAAGTATATTCTATTATTACTTTTTCTTGTGCTTGAATACCGGAAGAATCTTAGTAGAAACTTCTCCAAAACCTATTCGAGCAGCACCGCTTTTTTCACAATGCCCGCGTACGATCACGGTATCTTTATCCTCGATATATTTACGGTCGCCGCCTTCGTTAAGTTTTACCGGTTTAGAACCCTTCCAGCTGAGTTCGAGCATCGAGCCGTAAGCATCTGGCGTAGGACCGGAAATGGTCCCGCTTCCCATCATATCACCACTGTTTACCGGACAACCATTAATGGTATGATGCGCCAATTGCTGACTCATATTCCAGTATAAATATTTAAAGTTTGATTTAGAAACTACGGTCTCTTCTTTGTTTTCAGGTTTGATACTTACTTCCAATTTAATGTCGAAGGTTTTCTTACCCGAGTAATTTAAATACGGAAGCAATTCTTTATCCGGTTTAGGACTGGTAGTTCTAAACGGCTCCAGAGCATCTAAAGTGACGATCCATGGAGAAACAGAAGATGCAAAGTTCTTTCCTAAAAATGGTCCTAAAGGGGCATATTCCCAACGTTGAATATCTCGAGCACTCCAGTCATTGAACAAGACCAACCCAAAAATGTATTCTTCAGCCTGATCAGCAGGAATCGGTTGTCCCAATTCATTAGCATCTGTGGTGATGAAGGCCATTTCCAATTCAAAGTCTAATTGACGCGAAGGGCCAAAAATAGGTTCGGTAGCTCCATTAGGCAACTTCTGACCTTACGGTCTGTGTACCGGGATTCCCGAAGGAATTATAGAGCTGCTTCTCCCGTGATAGGCTACAGGCATATGCATCCAGTTAGGCATCAACTCGCTGTCTTTCCCGCGGAAGAGTTTACCCACGTTAGACGCGTGTTCTTTACTACTGTAAAAATCGGTATAATCACCTACCTGTACCGGCAGTTGCATTTCGACCTCGTCTAGCGCAAAGATCACCGTATCGCGATGCTCTGCATTATCACGCAAGTCTGGATTGCTCTCTTCAAAAATGTCTGAGATGCGGTTACGCACGGCACGCCAGGTTTTGCGACCGTCTGCTATAAAATCATTAAGCGTATCCTGTAAAAAGATATCATCGGTGAGCGGTATTCCTTCAAAATACCCCAGCTGATGTAACGCACCTAGATCGATTGCAAAATCTCCTATACGCGTACCAATGGTAATGATATCATCACGGGTAAGAAATACTCCAAAAGGAATATTCTGTATAGGAAAGTCGGTCTGGGCGGGAGTCTCCAGCCATGTTTTACGTTTGGGGTCGTTTGCTTTGGAAGGCATAAATTTTTAATAAAATGTTAGTAAATGCTCATTTCAAATATAGAATTAAAATAGTACCAACCAATTGGAATCACTACTTTTGCACCTAATTTAACAAACTTTATAAAGCATGCAACGGGATACTGAAATCTTTGATCTTATTCAGGAAGAAAAACAACGTCAACTTAATGGTTTAGAGTTAATTGCATCAGAGAACTTCGTCAGCGAGCAAGTGATGGAAGCTGCTGGCTCTGTACTTACCAATAAATACGCCGAAGGGTACCCCGGAAAGCGCTACTATGGAGGTTGTGAAGTGGTAGATGTGGTAGAGCAAATCGCGATCGACCGCGCAAAAGAACTTTTTGGTGCCGAATACGCAAACGTACAGCCGCACTCAGGCTCGCAGGCAAATACTGCAGTTTTTCATGCAGTGATGAAGCCGGGCGAAACTTTTTTAGGTTTTGACCTTGCACACGGTGGTCACTTGACGCATGGTTCGCCTGTGAATTTTTCTGGTCGTTTATACAATCCTGTGTTTTATGGGGTAGATCAGGAAACCGGTTTATTGAACTATGATAAGATCGAAGAACTTGCGGTAAAAGAGCAGCCTAAGATGATCATCGCTGGTGCTTCAGCATATAGCCGTGAGATCGATTATAAGCGTTTCCGTGAGATCGCAGATAAAGTAGGAGCTATCTTGTTATGCGATATGGCGCATCCTGCTGGTTTGATCGCAAAAGGAATCATTGGTGATCCCGTACCACATTGTCATATTGTAACAACTACAACGCATAAAACCCTAAGAGGACCACGTGGAGGTTTGATCTTGATGGGGAAAGATTTTGAAAATCCATTTGGAATCAAGCTGAAGAACGGAAACCTGAGAATGATGTCGTCTTTATTAGACAGCGGAATCTTCCCTGGAAATCAAGGTGGACCATTAGAGCACATCATCGCAGCAAAAGCAATTGCTTTTGGTGAAGCGCTTACTGATGATTTCTTACACTATATGGTTCAGGTTAAGAAAAATGCTGCAGTAATGGCGGCTGAATTTGTAGCTAAAGGTTATGATATCATTTCCGGGGGAACCGACAATCATATGATGTTGATCGACTTGAGAAATAAAGATATTTCCGGTAAAGATGCTGAAGAAGCATTAGGAAAAGCAGACATTACCGTGAATAAAAATATGGTACCATTTGACACGCGTTCGCCATTTGTAACTTCAGGAATGCGTATTGGTGTTGCTGCCGTAACTACGCGTGGATTGGTAGAAGAGGATATGAAACAAGTGGTTGAGCTTATCGATGCTGCTATTGTAAATTATCAAGATGATGAGAAGCTTGAAGAAATTGCAGGAGAAGTGAATAAGATGATGGGACACAGACCTTTATTCAAGCATTAATATAAATTATTTACAAGTTACTTTGATGAAAACCGACCTAAATGGTCGGTTTTTTTGTTAAAAAAAGAATCAGGATAGCGCAGGATAGTTTTATTTCGCCAAGTGTTTTAATATAATTTATAGTCATCAAAATAGGGGTAACGATGTCTGCAAAAGTGATTTACATAATTGATGAAGATCGGGTGAACCGAGATCTCATTGAGCGTCTGATTAAGAACGAATATGGCCAAATCGTCATTAAACGTTTTGATTCTTGTGAAGCGGGATATAAGTACTTTTTAGGTGAACAGCGCTTTACTATTAAAGAATACCCTGATAACATTCTGCTGTCAGGCAATTTATCTTCACATTGTATTACCAGATTTTTGTCTGAGATCGAGAAGTTTCAACCGCAGATCGATAAGCGCACAGAGGTCTTTATGATGCTGGATCCTGGTTCCCTACAAAAGGCAGCTTTTGCAGATCATATTTTAGTTAAAGGTTATATTGAACGACCTATCAGACCTAATGCGCTTTTAAATATGGTTCAATCTTTATTGGCTACGGGTTAATGAATTTCGGTTACCGTGAACTTCTGTTCTCTAAAACTGATAACATCATCCTTTTGTGCGCCGGTAAGTAGTTCGCCAATAGGTGACGCGCTAGAGATACAGTACACATTGCCGGTTTCCAGTTTGAGTTCGCCATAAGGAATCCCGATAAGGTATTTTGCTTTGTCTGTGATGACCAAGCTTCCTTCGCCAATAATTGTATTGGGCGTCATACTGATGCGGTTTAAAAAATCCTTCTGTCTTTCTACTTGATCGATTTGCCCTTGCGTACGCTCCAGTTCCTGCTGAATCATTTCTACCCCCGTCTCATATTTATCTCCGGCGCTACTTTTGGTATCGCTGTCACGCGACTCGATAAGATTGGCTTTTGTTTCCTGCAATTGGTTGAGTTTTGCATTTAAGCGTAAGCGTAATTCTTGTATAAGTGCTTTCTTTTGCATCTAATTTTTTAGTTTTTAAGGCGGGCGAAATTAGTCTAAAACGATGAACCAAACGCATTATTTTTTCAAGGTACATCAAAATAAATTCTTGCCAATTTAATCAATTAACTCCTCAATATTTTTCTAATTCATAAAAGTGACCTGCTTCGGTTAGTGTATGAGAGATGACCCGTAGTTATTTCTTAACTTAAGAGCATCAAGTCTAAACTAACACAAGGAATTATTTATGAAAAAACATTACGTTTTGTTATTGCTTTGCACGTGGTCGTACACAGCAATGGCGCAAACTATTCAAGGGTTTACTCCTCAAAGTGCACAGGAGCAGTTGGCTTTAGAAGCGCAATTTGATGCTAAGCTGAAAAAAGAAAATCTTGACGAATGGATGCAGTTTATGGCTGCAGAACCTCACTATGTAGGTACCGAATACGGTAAAAAGAATGCCGAATGGATGAAAGAACAGTTTGAATCCTGGGGATACGATGCTGAGATTGAAGAATATCAGGTATTGTTTCCGTATCCTAAGCTTCGACTTTTAGAGCTTACGGCTCCCACCACATTTAAAGCTGCGTTAGCACCAGAACCTATTGCCGAAGATAAATACACCCAGCAGGGAGAAGCCCTATTGCCCAGTTACAATGCCTTTTCTACAGATGGTGATGTGACTGCAGAGCTGGTATTTGTGAACTATGGCGTCCCTAAGGATTATGAAGAACTAGAAAAATTGGGAATTGATGTAAAGGGGAAGATAGTCATTGCTAAATATTACGGTTCGTGGCGCGGTATCAAACCAAAGCTCGCCGCCGAAAAAGGAGCGATAGGTTGTATCATTTATTCTGACCCCGCAGATGATGGTTATGTGCAAGGAGATGTGTATCCCGAAGGTGCTTTTAAGCCCGAAACCGGCGTACAACGCGGGAGTGTGATGGATATGCCCTTATACCCGGGAGATGTGTTAACACCGGGTTATGGAGCGACCAAAAATGCCAAGCGTCTCGACCGTAAAGATGCTCCTACCATTACCAAAATCCCGGTATTGCCTATTTCGTATGCCGATGCAAAACCCTTTCTGGAAGCCTTAGAAGGTCCGGTTGCGCCCGCTTCTTGGCGAGGAGGTTTACCGGTGACGTATCATATAGGTCCGGGACCGGCAAAAGTGCATTTAAAATTAGCGTTTGACTGGCAGTTGCAGCCGGCGTATAATGTTATTGCAAAACTTAAAGGAGCTACGTATCCAGACGAGTGGGTGATGCGTGGGAATCATCACGATGCCTGGGTTCATGGTGCCTCAGATCCTGTAAGCGGAATGGTCGCCTTGATGGAAGAAGCTCGTGCCGTAGGAGAATTGGCAAAAGCAGGAAAGAAGCCAAAACGTACGATCGTGTATTGTGCGTGGGATGCCGAAGAACCCGGCTTGATCGGTTCTACCGAATGGGTAGAAGATCATCAGGACCTACTTAAAGAAAAAGCTGTGGTATATATCAATACCGATGGGAATGGTCGCGGATTTTTAGGAGTGGGCGGCTCGCATACGCTGGAGACGATGGTTCAGGAAATCGCCAGCGATATCGAGGATCCGCAAACGGGAGTTTCACTTGTAGAACGTCGCGCTGCGGCCGCTAAAGTTTCTGGACGGGACAGTTCTTTTGGACTTTCGGCCTTAGGCTCAGGATCAGATTATACACCGTTTATTCAGCATACCGGGATCCCTTCCCTAAACCTTGGTTTTGGTGGTGAAAGTTCGGGTGGAGAATACCATACGATTTTTGATAGTTACACGCATTATACGCGCTTTAAAGATCCCGGTTTTGAATACGGAGTGACTTTAGCAAAAACTGCCGGACATATAACCTTACGCATGGCAAACGCCGATATTTTACCTTTTGAATTGAACGCGTGGTATAAAACGGTTTCAGAATATATGGATGAAGTTATTGAAACTACCAATTCCATGCGAAAGCAAGCTGAAAAGCAACAGCAACTGGTTGCAGAAAAAGCCTATGTGCTCGCCGCAGATCCTAAAGATAATTTGAAGGCTCCCACAGCAGAAAGCGATGTGCCTTACCTTGACTTCTCACCCCTGCAAAACGCTTTAGCTTCAGTAAAAGCAAGTGTTCAGGGATTTTCAAAAACCGATTTTACCAGCTTAAGTGCATCAAAACAGGAAATGGTAAACGCGAAGCTGAAAGATCTTGAAAAAGCTTTATTGAGCGACAGCGGATTGCCTAGACGTCCTTGGTTCAAACATCAAATTTACGCTCCGGGATTCTATACAGGTTATGGTGTCAAAACCTTACCCGGCGTGCGTGAAGCGATAGAACAAAAGAATTTTGAAGAGGCTCAAGAGCAAATTGAAAAGTTGGCAAAGACCTTTATTACTTTTAAGAGTAAACTTGACGAACTCGTAAAAATGGGATAAAAGGCTTCAAATAAACTAGTAATGGACCTCAGCTTTTAGCTGGGGTCTTTTATTACCTTAGTGTTAGAGAAACGATCGTGAAAGCCGTTTTTAGTAATTAAAAAAGAAATACGATCAAAAGGAATTAACCTGCATAGCGTACGCAAAGCAATAGTGCCTGCTCCCGGCTTTTTTCCATCTTTGGTCACTACCCTGGTGTTCGTGACATATTTACCAGCGGTTTTCTGAAAGAAGTATTCGGCAAGACCGTGATATAGCAAGAAGATAAGAATCACCATACCGTAACCAATGAATAGGAGAAAATCACTATTTGAGGTCACAAAAAATGAATCTAGTGATAAGCTACCTATGAGTACCAACAATACAAATACGATAAAGTCGATTAAAAAATTCACAAACCGCATCCATGTTGTGGTGACGTAATCCTGAATTTCCTGAACCGCGGTATTTTCTTGCGCTACTTTTTTAACCAAATGCGCCATACGCATTTTGTCAATTCCGCGGCGTTCGATTTCGGCTTCAGCAGCTTTTACGGTATGCGGTTCATAGTGATGCACCTGAACCGTAATGATTTTTACCAGCTCTTCATCAGAACTTTGTTTAAGATTGATTTGCGGGGTTTGATCTGAACTCATTTAATTGCTTAAAAAGGTCTTCAAAGGTGCAATAAATTTTTCAAAACGCTCAATGTGCGGCAGGTGACCGGTGTTGGAAATTTCAACCAATTGACTGTTAGGGATTTTCTGTTGTGTAGCTTTCCCTAATTTGTCATACAGCCCCATCGTTTTGCGCACTTCGTCACTTACCAGATTCTTGCCTAGCGCAGTACGATCTCGAGTACCGATGATGAGTAAGGTGGGAACACTTACTTTCTCAAACTCATAGACGACCGGTTGGGTAAACACCATTTCGTAGGTAAGCGCTGCATTCCAAGCGATGGTTTCATAATCAGAATTAAGCGTCCAGCCTGCTAACAGATTTACCCACTCATCATAAGAAGGATCCCAATTCCCGTCGTAATAACTTTCTAGTTGATAGTTTTTTATTGAAGAATAACTCTTTTTCAATTCGTTTTTATACCACCATTCAACCGGTTTGTAAGGTACTTTCAACTTCCAATCTTCGAGACCAATAGGATTTTCTAAGATCAGTTTTTCGGTAGTTTCAGGGAACATCAAAGCAAATCGGGTGGCGAGCATTCCGCCCATCGAATGTCCTAAGACTGCAGTTTTTTCAACACCAATACTGTCTAAAACAGCCTTAGTGTTCAACGCCAATTGCTGAAACGTATATTGAAAATAATCGGGCTTAGCCGATTTTCCAAATCCTATTTGATCGGGAACGATCACACGAAAACCTTCTGCGGTCAAGGCTTCAATTGTGGTGCTCCAATACGCACCGTTAAAGTTTTTACCGTGTAACAGCATGATGTTTTTCCCGTTGTAGTTCTTCGGTTTGACATCCATAAAAGCCATTTCGAGCGTTTGGTTTTGAGCGTGTACCTCAATAGTAGTCACTTCATAAGGATACTCATAATTTGCCAGTTGAAGGTCTAGGAGTTCTAACTGATCTTCTTGAGCTTGAAGAAAAAACATACCGAAACAACAAAGGAGGGAAAGCATCAATTCTTTCAAAATAGCGTATTTAAAGGTTATATTCAAGATTACTAAATCTGCTACCAGCACTCAACTCTTTAATAAATCTTTAAACTATAACGGGAGAGTTTTTATCTATCAGATTAAATCTAAATTTGTGATCTATGAAACAAGCCAGCATAAGTCGACGCAGTTCTCTCAAACTTTTTGCCCTTAGCGGAACCACAGTACTCGCTATGCCAAGCGTACTTTGGAGTGCTAAGAACGTTGTAAAACCCTTGCGTTTTGGGATCATTACAGATTCGCATTATGCAGATCGTGAACCGGCAGGAACGCGTTTTTACCGCGATGCTTTACCAAAAATGAAAGAAGCAATTGAAGCTTTAAATGAAGGACAACTGGATTTTTTAATTCATTTGGGAGATTTTAAAGATCAAGGGGCAGAAGCAAATCAGCAAGAGACTTTAAAGTATTTGCAGGAAATCGAGACTGTTTTTCAAACTTATAATGGTGATGGCTATCACGCATTGGGGAATCACGATGTAGACAGCATACGTAAAACCGACTTCTTAAATACTATCAAAAATACAGGACAGAAGCAGGCCAAAAGTTATTATTCATTTGAAACTTCAGCGTTTGTTTGTGTTGTGCTGGATGCAAATTATGATGCAGAAGGAACTGATCATTTTTATGCTGAAGGTGCCGACTGGGAAGACGCAAACATACCGCAGGAAGAGTTACGTTGGTTTAAGCAGACATTGAGCCAAGCGCAGAAGCCTGTTTTAGTTTTTTGTCATCATCCGCTTTATCCCTTTTATAAAGAAGGTTCAAAGTTTCACATTACCAATCATCAAGAAGTGCAGGAGATTATGGAAGCTTCTCAAAAAGTGATCGCATGTTTTCACGGACACGTACACAAAGAAGAGTTTAAAACGATAAAAGGAATTCACTACATCACGCAATTGGGAATGGTAGATTATGAGGGACTTGAGAACAATAGCTTTAGTATCGTAGAACTCGACGAAGCTCATTTAAAAATACAAGGCTTTAAACGGGCGTCAGATTATAAAACGCCGCTTAAATAGCGATAGTCGTGGTGTTGTAAATTTCTTTAAGCACAAAATAGCTTTCCAAAACGCCAATATTCTGAATTTTTGAGAGTTTGGTACGCACAAACTCGTGGTATTCCTCTAGACTTTCTAAGTGGATTTTTAAGAAGAAATCTACTTTACCTGCCATATGATAACATTCTTGAACTTCTACCAACTCCTTGATCTGACGCTCAAAAGTGTCAATAAATCCTTCATTATGATAGCGCAGCGAGACCATACAGATCGCGGTCACAGGTCTGTTGAGCATTTTCTTGTCAAGCAAGGCTACATAATTTTTAATATAGCCTTTTTGTTCTAAGCGCCGTACGCGCTCATATACGGGCGAAGCTGTAAGGTGCAATTGCTCTGCAATTTCTTTGGTAGTCTTTTTAGCATTCTCCTGTAAAATTCTTAAAATTTTCAGGTCGGTTTCATCAAGTTTTTCGGTCATGACAGATAAAATTACTGAACGAATAATAATATATAGGTTGTATCAGATAAAAATAGGTTTAAAGTTTATTTTAACAGAATAAAACACTTAGTTTTTTCTATTTAACAGATAATTAAAAGGTTGTTTCTCTCTATTTTCTAATTTTATATTGAAAAATTGATAGGATATGAGCACACCTAAAATATTGATTACCGGAGCTTTTGGTCAGCTGGGAACAGCTTTAACTGAAGCTTTAATATATAAATACGGAAGCGACGCGATTGTTGCAACCGATCTAAATATTCGCGACGAATTCAATTGCGAGACCTTAACGCTCGATGCGACAAATCTTGAAGCTATGGATAAGGTAGTACGCAATCATCGTATTACTCAAATTTACCATTTGGCAGCGGTACTTTCAGCCAAGGGAGAGCAGCAACCTTTAAAAACTTGGGATTTAAACAATACCACATTTTTTAATGTTTTAGAGGCTGCACGTTTGAATGACGTTCAGAAAGTATTTTTCCCAAGTTCGATTGCTGTTTTTGGTCCAGATGCTAGACAGGAACACGTAGCTCAAGATTTCGTTCTTAATCCAACTACCGTTTACGGCATTAGCAAAGTAGCCGGAGAGCACTGGGCACGATATTATAACGCAAAATATGATATGGATGTACGTTGCCTGCGTTACCCCGGTTTAATTAGCTATCAATCTTTACCCGGCGGCGGAACTACAGATTATGCTGTAGATATTTTTCATAAAGCCATTAATAATGAGGAATTTGTTTGCTATCTTAAGCCTGATACACAGCTTCCTATGCTGTATATGGACGATGCGATAGATGCTACCATTAGAATGATGGAAGCGTCAAAACGCGATATCAAGACTGTAGGTTATAATATTCAAGGAGTGAGTTTTTCTCCAGAAATTATCGCTGCTGAAATCAAGAAAACATTTCCTGATTTTGAGGTGACCTATCAACCAGATTCCCGTCAACAAATTGCAGAAAGCTGGCCGATTTCTTTAAACGATACTTGTGCCAGAGAAGAGTGGGGTTGGGAGCCTAGTTACGATCTAAAGCGTATGACCGAAGAGATGATCTATCGTCTGGAGTTAAAAAAAAATAGAAACCTGAGCGTTTTCGCCTAAAAATAAAATCATGTTTACATCTGTAAGAGAAAGTATACAACAAGAACTAGAAGAGATAAAAGAAGCCGGTCTTTACAAAGAAGAGCGCATCATTACTACACCACAGCGTGCTGAAATCAATACGCAGCAGGGGAGTGAGGTGCTTAACTTTTGTGCAAATAACTATTTAGGACTTTCGGCGCATCCTGACATCATAAATGCGGGAATTGAAGCCATTCAAAGTCACGGTTTTGGACTTTCTTCAGTGCGTTTTATTTGTGGAACTCAGGATATTCATAAAGAGTTAGAGCGTAAGACCGCTGAGTTTTTAGGGATGGAAGACTGTATCCTGTATGCTGCGGCATTTGATGCCAATGGTGGTGTTTTTGAGCCTATTTTGACGAAAGAGGATGCGATCATTTCAGACGAATTAAATCATGCGAGTATTATAGACGGAATTCGTTTGTGTAAAGCAGCGCGTCACCGTTATAAGAATAATGATATGGAAGCGCTTGAGGAAGAATTGAAAAAAGCTTCAGGAGCGCGTAGAAAACTGATTGTAACGGATGGGGTGTTCTCTATGGACGGTACCATCGCACAGCTGGATAAAATTTGTGACCTGGCAGAAAAATATGACGCAATGGTAATGGTAGACGATTGCCATGCCACAGGATTCATTGGTGAGAGCGGTAAAGGAACTCATGAGTATAATAAAGTAATGGGGCGCGTAGACATCATTACCGGTACTTATGGAAAAGCCCTTGGCGGAGCCTCGGGCGGTTTTACCGCAGCTCGCAAAGAAATTGTTGATATGTTGCGTCAAAAATCAAGACCTTATTTATTTTCAAACACTCTGGCACCAGCAATTGCGGGAGCTTCGATTAAAGCGATCGATATGCTGAGCGAGTCTGGTGACTTGATTAAAAAAGTGCAAAACAACGCGAAGCGTTTTAGAAAAGAAATGACCGACGCCGGTTTTGATATCATCCCGGGAGAACATCCTATTGTGCCTATAATGCTCTATGATGCAAAATTGGCTCAGGAGTTTGCAGCTCGATTATTGGACGAAGGTATTTATGTTATCGCCTTTTTCTATCCGGTGGTGCCTAAAGAAAAAGCACGTATTCGTGTACAGCTTTCTGCAGGACACGAGGATGAGCATATTACAAAAGCTGTAGCTGCTTTTACTAAAGTAGGTAAAGCTTTGGGTGTTATCTAAGATACAACAACACATTATTGAAATAAAAAACCTCACGTCAAAGGCGTGAGGTTTTTTTATTTTTAAGTCAATACTTTGATCTTATTTGGTCTTAACATCAATATTATCAAGATTCAGGTTTGCAATATTTTCAGTGTTGTCAAGCATTGCATTTGAGGTTTTTAACTTGATGTTTTCAAACGAAAAATTAGAAAGCTCATATTGGTCTGAGGTTTCAATATTAAAGCCCATTTCGCAAGAAAGTTTGATGTTTCTCATGGTGATATTATTGGCTTGAGAAGTGATCATATCTTTTTCACCTTTAAGGTTAAAGAATTGCGTCCAAGGTTTAATTAAGATCATACTTCTTACACTTCCTTTTATGTCTTCAATAGTTATGTATTCATAGTGTTGTGGAGTGTCAGGACGCATTTTAAGCCAAAAAATACGATGTGCAGTATCTACAGTACTTCTACGGAAAATGATGTTATAATTGTGAATAGATTCACTTCCGCAAGTCAATGCACTGTGGCAAAAGCCATAGGTGTTATCTTCGATGATGATATTTCGGTTTTCACCATTGTCTGGATCTTCGTCAGCGTGCGGACCTTTCCCGCCTTTTAAAGCCACTGCATCGTCATTAACGGCCATATAACAGTTTTTGATCAACATATTTTGGCAGGCATCAATATCTACCGCATCGGTACTTGGTGCTTTTACAGGTTCTTTAGGAGAAGTGATATGTAGGTTTAAAAGTTTGATGTATTCACTTTTGTAATAATGCGTTGTCCAGAAAGGAGAGTTCTTCAGTTTGATATCAGAAATTTGAACGTTTTTACAATGAGAAATGTAAACCAGACGCGGGCGCATTTCATCTTTATTAGTACAATCAGGATTCCATTCTCGTCTTAACCAGAAAGCTTTCCAGTAGCGCAGACCGTTTCCATCTAAGGTTCCTTGACCAGAAATGGTAAAGCCGTCAATTCCATCAGCATTTACAAGAGCGGGGAAATACTTACCGGTTTCCCCTTCAATACGTGTAACCACAACTGGGAAATCGCTAATATCGTCACTTCCTTTTAGAACTCCATTTTTTTCAAGATATAAGTGTGTGCCCTGTTTAAAGAAAAGAGCACCGCTTAGAAAAGTACCTTCGGGCACAATAATTACGCCTCCGCCTTGTGCGTAAGCAGTGTCAATAACTGCCTGAATTTTTTCAGTCTGAATGCGCGTACTGTCTTTGACTACACCATAATCGGTAAGTCTATACTGTTTGCCTAAAGTAGCAATATCGGTAGGTGTGGTGTCGTGAAACCATTCTGGAATAATACTTCCGTCAGGAAATTTATCCTGAGCAAAAGCACCGAAAGGCAACACGAGTGTTAAAATTAAAAAAGTATTTAGCGTGTAACTCTGGAGTGATTTCATCATATTTTTTACAATTCGATAGCATTTAAAAGTATTCATATATATCGATATAGTAATCCTGCGGTGTCCTGCAACGTTCAATGTATTGTAAAGTCAAAGCGATACTGCTACGAGGCTTATTTTGATGTAGTTTACTAAATGTAACTGAATTAAAAAAGAAGCGCCGTTCTCCTATTATGGAGTAACGACGCACTTTTTGAGGCAAACATTAAAGTTAAAGCTTGGTTGTCTTAGGTTGTGAAGACTCCCGGGCTACCAGTGTTCCTTTTAAGGTTAGATACTCTGGTTTTGTATCTTTTTCTTTTAGCTTCTTAAGCATGATGCGCATAAGTTGTTCAGCCATTTCTTCAATAGGCTGTGCAAAGGCACTGATGGTAGGAGAATACATTTCAAAAAATCCGCTATCATCAAAGCTAATAATACCCAGTTTATTGATGAGGTTAGGATCTATTTGATGAATGCCTTTTAGGCCGCTTTGCGAGAGGTAGTTTGTGGCAAAGAATATAGCGTCTATGTCGTTATGTTCTTTGATAAAATTTTTAAGCTTTTCTCGAGATTCACTAACCGCCGTGGTACTAAACGGCAATTTGAGCGTGGTTTCTTTTAAGCCGGCTTCTTCAATTGCAGCGCGATAACCTGCTTCCCGATCTTGCATTTGACCTTGATCAAGATCTACCGTAATGTAGGCGATATTTTTATATCCGGAATCAATGAGGTGCTTGGTTGATGTTTTTGCTCCTTCAAAGTTATTGATGACTACATAATCTGTATTTAATGAAGGTATTTTTCGGTCAAAAAGTATAACCGGAGTATCGTGGTCCATCAGATGCTTAATATCATTTTCTATACCTAATGGCGGAACTATTATAAAACCATCAACTTGGCGCTCGTGAAAAAGATGAATGAGATCCTGAGTGCGTTTTAAATCGTTTTCGGTACTGCAAAAAAGTACGCGGTAATCATTTTTATAAGAAATGTCTTCAATGAGTCGTCCTACTTTTGAAAAGAAATGGTTGCTTATATCTTCAACCATAAAAACCAAAACCCGTGTACTTCCTGTACGCAGGCTTCGGGCAACAAGATTAGGTTTGTAATTGATCTCTTTTAGGTAAGCTTCTACCTTAGCAATAAGTTCTTTTGATATTTTTTTTTCTTCTCCCTTTCCGTTTAAAACAAACGAAACTGTAGTGGTAGAGACGTTTAAAACTTCTGCAATGTCCTTAAGAGAAGGTCTTTTTTTCTTCATAGATAAGCTGAGGTGATTATTTTAAATAAAATTACCCAAAATGCTGTAAATCTAGTGTATAGAATTTTTTAAATGTATGTTTCACACTAAATCGATTCAGCAATAGCAATAGCTGCGCGCGATTGGCTAAATACACTTAGTGGTTTCAGACTTGTATAAAAATAGCATCAATTTGCACATTGATTTTTAGTAAGTGTGATGTCGCCGTTATAATTTAGATCTGAAGCATTTTTAAAAGCCATCATTTTCCCAGACGAAGTAACCTCGCCGAACCCTTCAATAAGTTGGTCGCCGTCAATCTTAAAAGCAACTTGACGTGTACTTTCAATTCCTTCAGAAATAAAGGTATAGGTGCCAAGAATAATATTTTGATCTATTGAGCCACTAAAGCTACCAGAATTTCGGTCTTTTTCTGCGTAATTATAAATAAGTGTTCCTTGTACTATGGGATCTACCCGGGTGACTTGAAAGGTAATGTTTGAATTTTCATCAGAATATCCATAGCAACCTACACTAATAGGAAAGTTTGAAGCAGGTGTTTTTGAAGTATTTTGTTTACAACTTATTAGTAGTGTGAAGGCTAGAGCGAGATAGAGGATTTTTCTCATGGTGTAGTTATTTATAAAGACAGTCAGCGTACAAAATCAGGAGGATTTCTACGTAAGGATGCGTCTTATGTAGAGACTAAATTTTTATGAAAAATACAAAGAATACTACGTTGTCCTCAATAAAATATTCAGTTTTAGATCTCGTGCCTATTGTAGAAGGCATCACTGCAAAAGAAGCTATTGCACGCAGTTTAGATTTAGCACAGCATGCAGAGCAATTTGGTTACCACAGGTTTTGGATTTCTGAGCATCACAATATGGAAAGTTTAGCCAGTGCATCCCCGGTAATTCTTATCAATCATGTAGCGCAGGGAACAGAACGTATTCGTGTGGGTTCTGGCGGAGTAATGCTTCCCAATCACGCACCATTAGTTGTAGCAGAGCAATTTGGGACGTTGGCCACAATTCACCCTAATCGTATTGATCTTGGTTTAGGCCGAGCGCCGGGAACCGATCAACGTACAGCGATGGCATTGCGAAGATATCAACAGGAAACGGTTCAAGATTTTCCTAATAATATCAATGAGTTGCAAATGTATCTTTCAGAAGAAAACAGTACTGAAGCCGTACGAGCAACACCGGGAGAAGGGCTTGATATTCCGTTGTATTTATTGGGTTCGAGTACTTTTAGCGCTCAGCTTGCCGGTAAAAAGGGGTTACCCTACGCCTTTGCAAGTCATTTTGCACCCACTCATTTGCACGATGCATTACGTTTATATCATCAAAACTTTCAACCTTCTGCCCAGTTAGATAAACCCTATACTATGGCTTGTCTCAATATCATCGCTGCAGATACAGATGAGGAGGCAGAATACCTCGCAACCAGCGCAAAGAAATTTATGCTGGGTGTGATCCGTAATACAAGAAAACCATTGCCACCACCGGTGCAAAGTATGGACGCAGAATGGAGCACTATGGAACGTATGCAGATCGAAAAAATGATGTATTACAGTTTTATAGGTTCTAAAGAAACTATTGCTGAAGGATTAAAAACCTTTGTTGAAGAGACACAGGTAAATGAAATTATTGTGATCGCCAATATTTATGATCAGGAGGCGCGTTTAAAGTCGTACAAACTGGTAAGCGAAGTTTTTGATGCTATAGAAGTACCGGTTTAAGCGGGATTAAATTTCATACAATTCCAGTGGTAACTGGTCTGGATCTTCAAAAAAGGTAAAGCGTTTTCCGGTAATTTCATCAACGCGAATGGCTTCTGTAGTAACGCCTTTTGCATTGAGCTCATCAATGGCTGATTCAATGTCGTTTACCGAAAATGCCAGATGACGCAGGCCTTGCGCTTCAGGGCGTGAAACCCGTTGCGGGGCATTAGGAAACGAGAATAACTCAATAATATAGTTGCCATTTAAAGCCAGATCAAGCTTGTATGATTTTCGTTCCTCGCGATAAGTTTCTTTAATGATCTCTAGGCCTAAAATTTCAGTATAAAAAGTTTTAGATGTAGGATAGTCTGAGCAAATGATTGCGATATGGTGGATGGTTTGAAGCATAAGATAAAATTACCAGAGACAGTCTTGAAAATCGGTAAGCATATGAAATAAAAGTCCGATGGCGATTACTCTGCATTTTGGAATAAAAAACAAGATACAATACCCGGCGATAGCCCAATAGGAGTGAAGCGGATGAAAATTGATACTGCACCTATCGGGATCAAATATAGGGCTGGCTAGCAAATGATCAAGGTCAACAAGCATGGTGGCGATCATAATTAACCAGGCTTTAATCCAATACTCAGGAAAAAATACCCGGGCAATTAACCCGGGTATAATAAAATGTAAGCTGTAATGTACAAGTGTTTGTAACAAACTAAAGCTTTACTTATTTAAACATTTCAAGCCCGGGAATGTCTGGCATACCCTCTTTTGCCACTGCAGCAAGCTCTTGATCGTAAGTTGCCTTAGCTCTTGAAAGCGCTTTATTCAAGGTTAGAATAAGATAATCTTCTAATTGCTCTTTGTCTTCAAGAAGCTCATCTTTAAAGTCTACTTTCTTGACTTGTCCTGCAACGCTCACGCTAACTTCTATAAGTCCGTCGCTGCTTTTTTCATCTATATAAACGCTTTCTAAGCGTTTTTTTGTGTCTTCGGCTTTTTGCTGGGCTTCTTTGATCTTGCCCATCATTCCCATCATATCTCCAAACATAGTTTCAATTTTTAATTAAGAGTTGTTTTGCAAATTTAGTGTGCTTAATCGAGCTTAAGAAATTTAAAAAAATCTCGTTGATTGTAGCGATTACTGCTATTTTTGCGTTCTGTATGAAAAATCAATTAGAAGCGCTAAACGCGTCGGTTTTACCACCGGATGCCAAGCAAATACCTCACGAATTAGAAAAGCACGGTGATATTCGTATTGACGAATATTACTGGATGAATGAACGGGATCATCCTGATGTTATCGCTTATCTCGAAGCAGAAAATGCCTATTACGAGCAAATGACTGCGCATACAAAACCGTTACAGCAAAGGCTTTTTGAAGAGATGAAGGCGCGCATTAAAGAAGATGACGCCAGCGTACCTTACAAATACAATGGATATTGGTATTACACGCGCTTTGAAACCGGTAAGAACTACCCGCTGTATTGCCGAAAAAAAGAAACGATGACTGCCCCAGAAGAGGTGATGTTTGATAATAATGAAATGGCTGAAGGCCATAGCTATTTCAAGCAAGCAGGTTATTCTGTTTCTGAAAATAACGAGATCGCTGTTTTTGGTATTGATACCGTAAGCCGAAGACAGTATGTGTTACAGTTCAAGAATTTAGTAACCGGCGAGCTTTACGATACTCGAATTGAAAATACAACCGGCAGAGCGATTTGGGCAGGAGATAATAAGACTATTTTTTATACGCGGAAAGATCCTCAAACGTTGCGTAGTAGTCAGATATTCAAACACGTTTTAGGGACTGATCCTTCAGAGGATGTTTTGGTTTTTGAAGAAGAAGATGAAACCTTTGACGTGGGCGTTTTTAAATCAAAGTCGAAGGAGTATATTTTTATAGGTGCTTCAAGTACGTTAACCACAGAATACCGTTTTACCGAAGCAAAAGGACCTGATTTTGGGTTTAAGGTGCTGCAAGAACGAACAAGAGGTTTGGAGTATAGTGTTTCGCATTTTAAGGGGCATTTTTACTTGGTTACCAATAAAGATGATGCGACCAACTTTAAGCTGATGAAAACTCCGGTTAGTCAAACTTCAGCAGATAATTGGGTTGATGTGATTCCGCATCGCGACGATACGCTTATAGAAGACGTAGAGATTTTTGAAGATTTTCTGGTTATCGAAGAACGCAATGACGGTTTGAACAAAATCAATATCAAGCGCTGGGATGGTACGGCAGATTATTATCTTCCATTTGATAGTGAGACTTATACTGCTTACAGTGGTATAAATCCCGACTTTGATACGCAGTATTTACGCTATGCGTTTAACTCACTTGATACGCCGCCCTCTGTAGTTTCTTTCAATATGATCACTAAGGAAAAGGAAGTGCTTAAAGAAGTTGAAGTTTTAGGAGGAAAATTTGATAAAGCCAATTACGAGTCTAAACGCATTTGGGCCACCGCCGAAGATGGTGTAAAGGTGCCTATTTCTTTAGTTTATAGAAAAGGAATAGAACTAGATGGAAGTAATCCGTTACTACAATATGCCTATGGAAGTTACGGGATCACCACAGATCCTTCATTTTCTACTTCTCGATTGAGTTTGCTTGATAATGGTTTTGTGTTTGCCATAGCCCATATTCGCGGCAGTGAGTATCTAGGAAGAAATTGGTACGAAGACGGGAAATTGCTTAAAAAGCGTAACACCTTTACCGATTTTATCGCCTGTTCAAAACATTTGATCTCAGAAGGCTATACCAGCGAGAAAAACCTTTATGCTTATGGTGGTTCTGCAGGCGGTTTACTTATGGGCGCGATCTTGAATATGGCTCCGCAGTTGTACAACGGAGTGATCGCAGCAGTACCTTTTGTAGATGTGGTTACAACTATGCTTGATGACTCGATCCCACTTACAACTTCAGAGTATGATGAATGGGGAAATCCTAATGATAAGGAATACTATGCGTATATGAAATCGTACTCGCCTTATGATCAGGTAACGGTGCAAAATTACCCGAATATCTTGGTTACTACCGGGTATCACGACAGCCAAGTACAGTATTGGGAGCCTGCGAAGTGGGTTGCACGTCTGAGAGATAAGAATACTGCAGACACAAAAATTTACTTTGAAACCAATATGGATGCAGGTCATGGCGGGGCTTCAGGACGTTTTGAAGCTTTAAAAGAGACTGCTAAAGATTATGCCTTTTTAATTGATTTAGCAGGAAAAGCCAACTAAATCCAAATATTTCCTGTAAATTTGCAAGGTTTTAAATAACGGTTTTAGGAAATACTAAACGAGTACTCGAAACGATAATTCTTCTATGAAAGAACACCTTAACGTTTATAATGACGTCCTTCAGCTGGTAGGAAATACGCCCTTAGTACGACTTAACAGAATTACAAAAGACCTGCCAGGGTCTTATTTTGCAAAGGTTGAGGCGTTCAATCCGGGAAATTCTTCAAAAGACCGAATCGCGCTTTACATCATCGAAGACGCAGAGCGCAAAGGAATCTTAAAACCGGGTGATACCATTATAGAAACAACATCAGGTAATACAGGTTTCAGTATTGCTATGGTGAGTATAATTAAAGGTTATAAGTGTATTTTAGCCGTTAGTTCTAAATCTTCAAAAGATAAAATCGATGCGCTACGAGCAATGGGAGCAAAGGTTTATGTGTGCCCCGCAAATGTGAGCGCAGACGATCCTCGATCTTATTACCAAGTGGCCAAGCGTCTACATAGCGAGACCAAAGGTTCAGTTTATATCAATCAATACTTTAATCAATTAAATGCTGATGCGCATTATGCATCTTCAGGTCCTGAAATTTGGAAACAAACCGAAGGTAAGATCACGCATTTAGTTGCTTGTAGTGGAACCGGAGGAACAATTTCGGGAACCGCTAAATATTTAAAAGAAAAGAATCCAAATATTAGAATTCTTGGTATAGACGCTTACGGAAGTGTGTTAAAGAAATACCACGAGACTCAGGAATTTGATAAAAATGAAATTTACCCATACCGAATTGAAGGTCTTGGTAAAAACCTGATCCCAACAGCTACCAATTTTGATGTGATAGACTACTTTGAGAAAGTTTCTGACGAAGATAGCGCACATACTGCGCGTAGGATTGCAAAGACTGAAGGTCTGTTTGTGGGGTATACCAGTGGCGCAGCAGTGCAAGGAACCATCCAAATGGCAGAACAAGGGGAGTTTGATCAAGATTCTAAAGTGGTGATTATGTTTCCTGATCACGGCCGAAGCTATATGAGTAAAATCTATAGTGACGACTGGATGAATGAGCAGGGATTCTTTGACAGTCAAAACGAATTTGCAGCACAAAAAATAGAATTTATTAAATAGTACTTTTAAATTGTAGAAGTACAATAGAATTGAATAATCCTAAATTGGTAAGAAATTAGAATGAATAACAAAAAGTATGAGTAGAAGCTTTTTGTTGGAATATTGATGTATGAAAGACTTATTTGACAAAATTTATAAGGACAAAGGTCCTTTAGGAAAATGGGCAGCACAGGCAGAAGGATATTTTGTTTTCCCTAAGTTAGAAGGGCCTATTTCAAACCGTATGAAATTTCAAGGTAAAGACGTTATTACCTGGAGTGTAAATGATTATTTAGGACTTGCAAATAACGAAGAAGTTCGTAAAGTAGATGCAGAAGCTGCCGCGCAGTACGGTTCAGCGTACCCGATGGGTGCACGTATGATGAGTGGGCACACTTCATTACACGAGCAATTGCAGGATGAACTTGCAGCGTTCGTTAAAAAAGAAGCCGCTTACTTGTTAAACTTTGGCTACCAAGGAATGGTTTCTACGGTAGATGCATTGGTGGCAAAAGATGATATTATTGTATATGATGTAGATGCGCACGCGTGTATTATTGACGGTGTACGTTTACATATGGGTAAACGTTTTACCTACAAGCACAACGATATTGAAAGTATCGAGAAAAACTTACAGCGAGCAACAAAACTTGCAGAGCAAACCGGAGGCGGAATCCTTTTGATCTCAGAAGGTGTATTTGGAATGCGTGGAGAGCAAGGGCGATTAAAAGAAATCGTAGCGCTTAAAGAAAAGTACAACTTTAGGCTTTTTGTTGATGATGCACACGGTTTTGGTACCTTAGGAGCTACCGGAGCAGGAGCAGGAGAAGAGCAAGGAGTACAAGATGGTATTGATGTGTATTTTGCAACTTTTGCAAAGTCAATGGCAAGTACAGGAGCTTTTATTGCAGCAGATCAAGAAATTATAGATTACCTAAAATATAACCTAAGATCACAGATGTTTGCTAAGTCATTGCAAATGCAGTTGGTTGTGGGGGCGTTAAAGCGTCTAGATATGCTGCGTTCTATGCCAGAGCTTCGATCAAAACTTTGGGAGAATGTAGATGCGCTTCAAAATGGTCTTAAAGCACGTGGCTTTGATATTGGTACGACACAAAGTTGTGTCACGCCGGTATATTTAAAAGGAAGTATTCCTGAAGCGATGGCGCTTGTTAAGGACTTGCGTGAAAACCACGGTATTTTCTGTTCAATTGTGGTATATCCTGTAATTCCAAAAGGGTTGATTCTTTTAAGATTGATACCTACAGCATCTCATACCTTACAAGATGTTGAAGAAACACTTGATGCATTTTCAGCAATTAGAGAGCGCTTAGAAAACGGAACTTATAAAAGATTATCTGCAGGTGTTCAAGCTTCAATGGAAGCATAACTCGTCAGTAATAACAAAATGAGGAGCCTGATTTCGAAAGAAATCAGGCTTTTTTTATGTCTTTTTTTGGAATTCATCCTAAATCAGAAGTCTTATTCTCTCCCTTTTTGAATTGCGGATTTCTCACTCTTCAAGAGCGTTCGTTAGACAATATATCAGGTATTGTGCAAATCGAAGTGATTCTTCGCTTGATAGATTTAAATCTATAAAAATGCTGTAATGTCGTTTAGGGTGTATTAGGGTTCCTTTATGCGAATTGTGACGTTATTAACCTATTCACAGATGTTATATGTCGAAATAGTTTCTTTTAACACAAATTTATAGACACCTTTAAGTTGTATTAAGTTTTTCATAACAATTAATTAACTCAAAATTCAACAAACATGAATGTGAAGGTAAAGTACATACTTGGGTTTGTTACACTGCTCTTTATGCAAGGCGTGGTGGCGCAAACCATTACCGGTAAGGTAACAGATAATACCGGCATGCCCCTACCCGGAGCAAATGTCATTGAAAAAGGAACGAGCAACGGTGCCTCAACAGACTTTGATGGTAACTACACTCTTGACTTAACAACTTCAGATGCGGTTCTTACATTTTCTTCTTTAGGTTTTACTTCTCAAGAAATTACTGTGGGAGATCAAACCGTTATTGATGTTCAATTACAAGAAGATGAGCAACAACTTGGTGAGGTTGTTGTAACAGCTTTAGGTATTAAACGAGAAAAGAAAGCGATCACGTATTCTGCGCAAAACGTAGAAGTTGATGAAGTTTCTGAAGCACGCTCGTTAAACGTTGCAAACTCGTTATCGGGTAAAGTTGCAGGTCTTAACTTTTCTACAACCTCAAACGGTGTAGGTAGTGCCTCAAGAATTACCTTACGTGGTAACAGATCGCTTACCGGGAATAACCAACCGCTTTATGTAGTAGATGGTGTGCCTATTAGTAATGGATCTGGAAACCGTAATTCTGATATAGATACGGGAGGTACAACACAACCAGACGGAATTTCAAACATCAACCCTGATGATATCGCAAGCATCAGTGTTTTGAAAGGTCCTTCTGCAGCCGCACTTTACGGTACACGTGCAAGTAATGGTGTGATTGTAATTACAACAAAATCAGGAAACGGAGCACAAGGAACAAGTATTACAGTTTCTTCAAACTTTATGGCATCTTCGGCATATAACTTATTGAACTTACAAAATGAGTATGGTCAAGGTACAAACGGAGTTTATGTTCCTAATTCAAGCTCTAGCTGGGGTGGTAGACTTGATGGAAGTCAGGTAGAAGCTTGGCAACTTGTAAGAAACCCTGACTATGATGGTCCAGCTACATACGCTTATTCTCCACAACCGGATAACGTAATTGATTTTTATCAAACAGGTTATAATCTTGCAAATAGCCTTTCTATTACTACAGGAAGTGATAAAACACAGGCATATTTCTCATATACCAATACTACTGCTGAAGGTATCGTAGGAGGAAACAAATTGAACAGACATAACGCAAACTTGCGTTTAAACAGTCAGCTTACAGATAGATTGTCTGTTGATGTTAAAACCAATTACATCGTTCAGGATATAGATAACTTATTGCGAACAGGTGAGGAGTCTATTGGTACATCAGCTTACTTATTACCACGTAGTATTGCACACAGTCAATATCGTGATTTTGAATATTATGATGCTGAAGGGCAATTACAAACAAACTACTTTAGAGATGAGGTAGGTGCGCCAGGTGGTAACCCATATTGGTCTGCACTTAGAAATGATGCTCGTACAGATAGAAGAAACCGTTTTATAGGTTTGGCTTCATTAAAGTATCAGTTTACCGATCATTTAAGTTTACAAGTGCGTACCGGTATCGATGATATGACAAATAAAACGTTTAGAAATCGCTATGCGACTAACGCGTTCAATAACAACTTAGGTGCTTACAGCGAATACTACGAGACTGTAAGAGAGATCAACAGTGACGCATTATTAGCGTATGAAAATAAATTTGGTGACTTCAGTTTAAATGTAAATGCAGGTGCAAACATGCTGAAGCAAACCAGTGCTTCTCTTACTTCTGGAGGTGTATTGAGCTTACGTAACTTCTTTGCTTTAGCTAACGTAGAAACTATTGGTTCATCTTCAACAAAGAGAGAAAAAGAGATTAATTCTGTTTACGGTTTTGCTCAGTTAGGTTACCAAAACAAATTATTCTTAGATGTTACTGCTAGAAATGACTGGTCTTCTACATTACCAGAAGAAAACCGTTCATTCTTCTATCCTTCTGTAGGTCTTTCTGGTATCATTTCAGAAATGGTAGAATTACCAGAATTTTTCACCTATGCAAAAGTGAGAGCTTCTTACGCAGAGGTAGGTAATGATACAGATCCTTATCAGTTAAGTCCACAGCTTTCTTACATCGGTGGTAACGGCGGTATGCTTTATGCGCAAACTACAGCAGCAAACCCTAACTTGATGCCAGAGATTTCAAATTCGGTTGAATTTGGTGCAGATGTACGTTTCTTAAGCAATAGATTAGGAGTTGATTTCACGTATTTCAAAACAAATACCAAGAATCAAATCTTCAGCATCAATACTCCAGAGTCTTCAGGATATTCTAATGCCATCGTGAATGGAGGAGAAGTACAAAACAGTGGTATAGAAGTATCGCTTACTGCAACTCCGGTAGAAACTGAAAACTTCTCTTGGGATATTTTAGCAAACTATGCTTCATATGATTCAGAGATCGTTTCGATCTTTGAAGGAAGAGACGAACTTGTTTTAGGTCAAGGACGTTTAGTAAGAAGTAAAGTTGTTGTTGGTGGTCAATATGGTGACTTATACGTGCAAGGTTTCCAAAGAAACGATGCAGGAGAAGTTATCGTTAATGAAGCGGGTATTCCGTTAGCAACAAATAGTTTTGATGTTTATGGTGGTAACTTTAACCCAGATTGGACCGGTGGTCTTAAGAACAACTTTAGATACAAAGATTTCTCTTTAAGCTTCTTGATCGATATGCGTATAGGTGGTGATGTGATCTCATATACTCAAGCTAGACAAGCAGGTTTAGGGGTAAATGAAATGACTCTTGCAGGTCGTGAAAATGGTTTTGTTGTAGATGGTGTTGTAGACAATGGTGATGGTACATACTCACAAAACACGACAAATATTACAGCAGAACAGTACTGGACCGCTATAGGACAGCGTACTCCGGTAGCAGAGCCGTTTATTTTTGATGCAACAAATATTCGTTTAAGAGAATTGGTTTTAGGTTATGCAATGCCACAGCGTTTATTAGAGAACTCACCTTTCAAAAGTGTAAATATCTCTTTAGTAGGTCGTAACTTATTCTTTATTCTTAACGAAGCAGAATATTTTGATCCTGAGCAAGGAGCAGGTACCGGTAACCTTCAAGGTATAGAGTCTTTTAACATCCCTTCTACAAGAGATTATGGGGTTAGTGTGAAATTTGGATTTTAAAAAATAGCAAAATGAAAAAATACTTAAATATAAAAACAACAGCTGTTTCGCTTATGGTCGCATTGGCTATTGGGTGTACAGATGATTTTGACGAGATAAATACAAACGATAATACCCTAACAACAGATCAGCTTGACGCAAGTCTTGCAGGACCTGCATTTGCTTCGGCACAGTATGCAGGGACCCACAATGGTTCATATTCCTCTCCGGGAGTTGATGATCAGGGAACTTGGGGTATCGCGACAGGAATTATTTCTTCAACCTTCGTACAGTATATGAATACTGGTTTTAGTACCGAAAGAAATGCTTTTGGAGGCTATGAATCACGTGGATGGTTGAGATTTTACACCGTAGCAGTACCCGCATTGCAAAATGCAATGTTAGCAACTGAAGGTGACGATGAAGCGCAGGCAATTCTAAAAATCTGGAAGGTATTTATGTACAACCAGATGACAGATCATTACGGTCCTATTCCTTATACTGAAGCAGGTTCTGGAGCAGAAAGCGTAGCTTATGATTCTCAAAGTGAGATCTATGATGACTTTTTTGTTCTTCTAGATGAAGCAGACGCTGTATTGAGTTCAACTTCTGAGTCTACAGCCGGACTTTTTCAAACTTCAGACCGTATCTACAATGGAGATATTGAAAACTGGAGAACTTTTGGAAACAGTTTACGTTTAAGACTTGCGTTAAGAATTTCTGATGTAGATCCTCAAAGAGCACAAACACAAGCAGAATTGGCTGTAGCCAACGGAGTTATGGAAAGTAATGACGAGAGCGCTTACTTCGCAGTAAGTGATATTACTCCTAACAACTTAAATATGATTGTTAACAGCTGGGGGTATTATATGACCGCTTCTATGGAAAGTATTTTAAAAGGATACGATGATCCACGAATGGAAGTTTGGTTTGCACCTACTGAAGATGGAGAGTTTAGAGGTCAGCCTGCTGGAGGTTTAAATGACCAGTTTGGTACTACTGAATTCTCAGCATTTAACGATGATGTTTTAGGTAATGACTACAGAGAAACTAAACCTATCGAAATTTTAATGGCTGCCGAATGTTACTTAAACAGAGCAGAAGGAGCATTAAATGGATGGAATATGAACGGAAACGCAGAAAGCTTCTATGAGAGTGGTATCCGTTTATCTATGAACCAATGGGATATTACAGATTCTGCAGCGATTGATTCTTACATCGCAGGAAATTCTACTCCGGTTGTACCCGTAATCACTGAGTTATATCCTGATCTTGATCTGTATGACACTCCTGTTGATCTACCGGTAAGCTGGTCTGCAAATGAAGCAGAACAACGCACGCAGATCGCTGTACAAAAATATCTTGCACTTTTCCCTGAATCTTGGGAAACTTGGGCAGATTTAAGAAGAACAGATGAGCAAGTGATCTATCCGCTTCTTTATACAGACAATCCTGATGCAGGAGTAGGTACATCATTGATGAAACGTGTGATCTATGTAACTAATGAGATCTCTTCAAACGGAGAAGCAGTTACCGAAGCGATCAACCTACTTGGAGGTCCTGATACCGGTGGTACCAGACTTTGGTGGGATGTGAATTAAGCATTCAATACTTTATATTGATACCTAAAAAAGCCCCGGATATTCATCCGGGGCTTTTCTATTTTTAGAGTCTTGAAGCGTTTAGAAAGTTGAAGATTACCCCTCTCCTAATAACTCCTGCATTTTAGCAACTAAGGCTTCACCGCGTAAATTTTTATCAATAATGACACCTTCAGCATCAATAAGATAGGTGGCAGGAATAGCAGTTACTCCATATTTACGAGCAACCGGATCTTGCCATTCCATCAGGTTAGAAACGTGAAACCAGTCCATCTTATCGTTTTCTATAGCAGCAAGCCATTTATCTTTTGCAGAAGCACGGTCTAAAGAAACACTTATAATGTTTAAACCTTTATCGTGATATGTATTGTACACTGAAACTACATTTGGATTTTCTTGACGACAAGGTTTACACCAGCTCGCCCAAAAATCAATGATCGTATATTTTGATCCCATAGCATCTGCGAGAGCCAGTTCTTCTCCTTCTGGAGTAGGTGCGGTAAATGCCGGAGCTTTATTTCCTATTTCTGCCTGAGCAGCCGCTGCTTCCTGAGATTTAAGTTTTGCGATCATCTCATTAAGACGCTCTCCTTTTTTGGTTTCTTTTAAAGAAGCATCAAGATTTTCAAATAATTCTTCAGCCTCGCTTGATTCTATAGCGCGGGTTCCTACAAGTTCAGAAAGACTGATAATGCTAATGAATCTATCAGGATGTTCTTTGATCAATTTGATACGTCTTCTGGTATCTGCTTCGTTAATTTGCTCAAACTCGTTACGAATGATGTTAACCTTTGCGGTATCGCCACTTTGCATAGCGGCCATTCCTTCTTGTTGAAGCCTTTGCTTTTCATTGTTAGAGGTTACCACATCATCATAATACAATTTAAACACGTCGTTTTCTGCGCCTCCATCAACTTCAGAAGTATATAAACTGTCTTTGTAGGCCTTTATAGAAATCTCTTCGTTTTCAGAAATAAAGAAAACATTACCACGAATTTTTTGAAAAGATAGTGCCATCAATTCTGAATTTTCAACAGGATCTTCAGTAAAACTGAATTTTCCATCTTTGATAACCGTGGTGTCAACGTTGAGAATTTGATTGTTGATGTCAATTTTCTGCAAGTAAACATAAGTTCCATTATTGATGTCGGGTGTGGTTCCTGTAATTTTAAAATTTCCATCAGAACCACAGGATATAAGTAGCATTGTTGCTGCAAGTGCTAAAAAATATTTATTCATTGTAGAGGTATTAAATTAGGCGTGCAATATACGGGATTTTGAGGTTTAATCGATGATCGGTCAACGCATTGAAAATAGGTTTAAGTTTTTATGGCCTGGCGTGTAAGTTTAAACCTTTGTTAAAGACCAATAGGTTCTAACGGGTTCCCATCAATTTTAGTATTTTGATTAGAAATAAAAGGCTTATGGAAGATTTACAAGAGTTTCCACTGCAAGTACAACTGAGTTTCGCTAAGGTTTTAGAGGAATTTAAAAAGCGCATGAAACAGTCGCAAAATGAGGTCACTAGAGAGTACCTCAAGTCGGTCTTGAACTATGCCGAAAGCTATCCAGAATTGATTGAAGGAATAGAGGATCCTGATAAGATTGACGAGTATCAGGATATTTTAGGGACGCTTTTAGATAATCTATTTCCGGCAGCATTGACCAAGAATGAGATCAAAGCGGCTACGATGCCTTTTATGAATAAGATCTTTAATCCTACCAAGCGTTTTTCTGCAATTATGAATGATGCTGGTGAAGATTTTAGTCTTTCTATTCGCAATCTTGATCCTGAATACTTTTATATTATCGGATGTGTGATTATTCTGAATAGTTATTACAACTACGAGATCGATTTTAAACGTCCGCTTTTTTATGAAATTCCAGATAAAAATGGTGTGATGCGTACGTATAGAGCGTCGATGAATGCCGATTTTACCTTTTGCGAGCCTACTGAAAATTCTATTGAGATCACTCCTGAAATCGTAGATAAGCTTATAGAAAACGGTGATGATTTTGATATGTGGAAAGAATATTTTCCTCCAAAAAGCTGGATTCTTAAAGGGCTTACCATTTTAAATTTAACCGATGTCACGGTAGACGATTCAATTTCTGACTTAAAGAGTACGTTACTTTCTCAAAAAAATATCAAAACTGATGCTGAAAAGCAGTTTCAGAGTATATTCAGTTCGATCTTTAATATTCCAGATCTACAAGTTGGTTTTACCGAGTTTAATCAGGAAGACGACTGTTTTACCCGAATGAACGGCGGTGTAGGTTCTAGCTTTATTTTGAACGATAAGATGCGCACAGATTGTAGACAAAGTATGTGCGAGTGTTCTTATGACACTTTAATTAAAGACAAGAAGTATTTTACCATTGCAGATGTTGATGAGTATGCGCATAAGCATAGTTCAAATATGTTGGCAAAAAATTTACAAGCTCAAGGTATTAAGAGTTGTATTCTAGCTCCTGTGGCCAGAGGTAACGAACTTATGGCAGTGCTTGAGTTGGTCTCTAGTAAGAAAAATGCACTTCATAGTCTTAATGCGACCAAGTTGGATGATGTGATGCCATACATTGTTTCAACGGTAGAACGTAAAAAGTTTGAGTTAGAAAACCGAATCAAAGCCGTAATTCAAAGTGAATGTACAAGTATTCATCCTAGTGTATTATGGATTTTTGAAGAGGAGGCTAAGCGTTTTATAGCCAATCAAAACCAAGGAAAATTTGCTGCGTTTAAGGATATTGCTTTTGAAGATGTTTATCCTTTATATGGCCAAATAGATATTGTAGGTTCATCAGACGAGCGTAATAAAGCAATTCAGCAGGATATTTTGATTCAGTTGAAAATGGTTCATACTATTCTTGAATTAGCGATAGAAACAGCTCCGATGCCTATCTACGAGCAAGTAAAATTCAGAATAGAAGAATTTACAGAACAAATTACAGAGCGTTTGAATGCCAATAGTGAAAGCGAAGTGTTTGCTCTGCTTCAGGATGAAGTCAATCCGTTATTGAGTCATTTAAACACCAAAATCCCTGAACTTAAAAAAGCGATCGATAATTATAAAACTTCGATCAATAAGGATACAGGGTTGATCTATGAGAACCGCAAGAATTATGATGATACGGTACAGTTGATCAATCAAAATCTGGCAACGTTCTTAGACAGAAAACAACAAGAAGCGCAACAGATTTTTCCACATTATTTTGAGCGTTACAAAACAGACGGTGTAGATCACAACATCTACATTGGTGCTTCAATGACGCCTAGTGATAAGTTTAATAAAGTATATCTCTATAATTTGAGATTGTGGCAGCTGTGCACGATGTGTGAAATGGAAAATCATTTTTACCACAAGCAGGAAGGCGCAGAGCTACAGCTTGATGCTGCTTCTTTAATTTTGGTTTTTAGTACTACGTTGTCTATTCGATATCGAATGGATGAAAAGAAATTTGATGTAGATGGAACGTACAACGCACGCTATGAAATCATCAAAAAACGCATCGACAAAGCTTTAGTAAAAGGCACCGAAGAGCGTATCACACAAAAAGGAAAAATTGCGATCATTTATTCTCAGGATGCAGATGCAGAAGAATACACGAGATATATTAATTACCTGCAGCGTAAAGAATATTTAGGTACCGAAGTAGAGTATCTAGAATTGGAAGATGTACAAGGTGTAGTAGGATTGAAAGCGATTCGTGTAAATGTATTATACACTTCTAAATTGCCTAGACAAAATGATGAAGAGACGATCACTTACGAAGATCTCATGGAGATCTTAGATTAATAAGCTCACGTTTACAAACTAAAAAAGCCCCGAAAATCGGGGCTTTTTTAATTTTGAATGCTGATTTAAATTAACCAGAATGCGATAATAAAACTTATTACCGAAACGATAATTCCCACCATAAAAACGGTATAGGTTTTTCTCAATAGCAGGTATTTCTTATTGAGCACCACACCAAGAAGGTATAAATCTTTTGTAAGTGCCTCGTAGATGTAATCTTTATCATAGATGATCTCATTGATCGCCCATTGATACTGATCATATTTCATTTTATGAAAATTCCCAAAGAAAAGGATGTTCACCTGTTTCTTCTTTACTTGCTCACGCGTAAACTCTCCTGAAGTTACATTGGGTCGTGTAGAAAGAATAGACATAATTATCGAAGCAACACTAAAGATCACAAGAATTAATGTTGGGATCAATAAGTGACGGTTACTTGGTGCATCTAGTTTTGGGATCATATTAGAAAGTGCCAGCGAAATGATGATCGCATTTACAGATAATAAAATGTTGGCTTTAGTATCTGCAATATCACTTAGTTTGATGTGATTTCTTAGCGTAGTACGATATAGGGTTTGAACGCCACGATCTGGGCTTTCATCTTTATATTTGGCCTTCAGTTTGGCTTTTACTTCTTCTTTTCGGTATTTTTTCTTTTTCTTTTTTTCTTTTTTAAGAAGAGAAATTAAATTCTCATCTTTTTGACTCTTCCAGTTGCGCGCTGCATAATCGGTATAAAATTTATGCTTGTGCGTAAACATTTGAATGTTTTCCTCGCGCCACTCTGCCGGAGAGAATTTTTTGGTTTCAGTCAACAGCAATTCTTGACGTAGAAACTCGCTGGTTTGTGCGTAATAATCTTTGGCAAAATGTGAATTATCGGCATCTTTTAATATGCGCTCCAATTCGTTTTGAGGCTCAACACCCATTTTGGTCGAAGCGATAAGTTGCACAACAAGTTCTTGAGTTTCGGCATCGATATCTTCCTTTGCCATATAATCTTTAGCGATCTCAACACTTGCTTCTTCGTGCCCGTCTCTAGTGACGGTATAACCCGTGTCGTGAAGCCATGCGGCTAGTATTAATGCCTCTTTCTGTTTAACATTAATTTGAGAATTTTCGATGATTTCCTTCGTACTTTTAACAACTCTCACAGTATGGTTGTAGTTGTGATAGAGATAACTGTTAGGAAGTTTTTCCTTGAAAAGTTCTAAAACAAACTGATCTGCTTTTGAAAAAGATTCTGTAGATTTTTCTGCTGTTTCAGCCATAGAGTATACCTGTTAAAGTTAGGGAAAATACGAAAAAGAATTTCCAAAATAATTTGCATGATAAAAAATAACATACTTCTAACACTTATTTTACTTCTGTTTTTTTCAGCTTGTGCAACCTATACTTCAAGGTACAAAGACGGCGTAGAACAAGGGATTTACCCAACATCTAAAAAGGTTGACAGAACCTTTTATTTGTTAGGAGATGCAGGGAATTCTGAGATGGGTCAAAGTACAGAAGGTATTAAATTATTTAAGAAATTTTTAGACAAAGCAAATGATGATTCTTCATTTGCTATTTTTTTGGGTGATAATATTTACCCTGTGGGGATGCCGCCAAAAGGAACTGAAGAACGTCCTCTGGCACAGCACCGTTTGGATGCACAGGTGGAGACTTTTGATAACTACTCAGGAACTCCCATTTTTATTCCCGGCAATCACGACTGGTATAACGACCACTTGCACGGTTTAAATCGAGAAGAAGAATATCTAAAAGAGGTTACAGGGCTTGATGATATCTTTTTGCCAAAGGACGGTTGTCCGCTAGTGAGTTATGATATTAATGAATCGGTTCATTTGATCATTCTGGATACACAATGGTATCTTGAAGATTGGGATAAGAGCCCAAAGATCAATGACAATTGCGATAACATTAAAGACCGTGAAAAATTCTTTATAGAGCTTGAAGGGGAGATTAAGAAAAATCAGCAAAAAACGCTGGTTATAGCGATGCATCACCCCATGTATACCAATGGAGTTCACGGAGGAAAATTTGCAATTGACAAACATTTATTTCCTTCTCAACAAAAAATTCCTGTTCCTATTTTAGGTTCGCTTGTTACGCAGATCAGAACGCAAGGAGGTGTTTCTAAGCAAGACCGTTTTAATGAGAAGTATAACGAATTGATGAAGCGCATTCGTGTCCTGAGTCAAACACATAAGAAAGTGGTTTTTGTCTCTGGTCACGAGCATGGCTTACAATATATAGAACACGATGAAGTACGCCAGATCGTTTCAGGATCAGGTTCAAAATCATCCTATGCTTATTTGGGTAACGACGGACTTTTCAGTTCTGACTATGAGGGTTTTGCTAAACTCGATATTTTTGAAGACGGTTCGTCCTGGGTTCAATATTACGGTACCAATCAGGAAACCGGTGAACCGGAGTTATTTTTTCAGCAAGAAGTGTATGCGCCAGATTCAATTGTAGATTATTCACAATTGCCTACAAGCTTTCCACAGACCTTAAAAACTTCAGTTTATTCTATTGAAGAAACCCAGCGCTCAGATCTTTTTGAAAGTGTTTGGGGAGAGCATTATCGCGAGGTTTATGGCAAACAAATAACAGCTCCCGTAGCACTTCTTGATACGCTTTATGGAGGGTTGGAAGTTGTGCGTCCCGGCGGAGGACATCAAACGGTATCTCTTCGTTTAAAAGACAAGAGCGGAAGAGAATACAATATGCGTGCCTTGCGTAAAAGCGCGGTTCAGTTTTTACAAAAGGTTATTCTGAAAGAAAATGCAGATATTGAAGAAGACCTCGATAATACGTTACCGGAATCTTTAATTCAGGATTTTTATACTTCAGCACACCCTTACGGCGCTTTTGCCATCCCAAGATTGAGCGAGGCCGCTCAAGTACTACACACGACGCCACGGCTTTATTATGTGCCTAAGCAACCCGCCTTAGGGAAGTATAATGAAGATTATGGCGAGCAACTTTATATGATTGTAGAACGACCGGCAAAGGAATATTCGGGAGCTACTTTTGCGTATCCTGATGATATTGAAAGTACAGATGATATTCTTGATAAACTACGTAGCGATGAAGAAAACATTGTAGATGAACAAGCTTATATACGCGCACGTATGTTTGATATGCTTGTTGGAGACTGGGATCGTCACAACGATCAATGGCGCTGGGCAGAATATAAAAATCAAAACGGAAAGGATGTTTTTGTACCTATCCCGAGAGACCGGGATCAGGTGTTTACCAATTTTGACGGAGCGATTCTCGACATTGCACGAACACTTTTTGGTATGGCGAGACAATTTCAGGTCTACGATGAGAATCTTGGCGATATGAAATGGTTTAACAATGCAGGGATTAAACTTGATCGCGCATTAGCACAGCGCTCGGGTAGAGCGGTTTGGCACGACGAAGCGCAGTTTATAAAAGAGCACATCACCGATGAGATTATAGAAGAAGCATTTAACGATTTGCCACCTGAAGTTAGAAGTGGGCAATCTATAGATGAGATCAAGAAAAACCTTAAAGGGCGCAGAGATAATTTGGTAAGCATCGCAGATTCGTTTTATGATTATCTGGTAGAATTACAAATGGTCACCGGGACAGATAAAGATGATTATTTTGAGATTACCCGATCTGATGATCAAACGCACGTAAAGGTTTTTAGAATTAAAGGTGGAGAAAAAGCAGATGTAATGCTTGACCGCACTTATTATTCTGATGAAACCAAACAATTATGGATTTACGGTCTTGATGATGATGATGTTTTTGAAGTCAAAGGAACCGGAGATAATCCAATTTTTTTGCGAATAATTGGAGGGCAGAACAACGATATTTACCGCATCAAGAATGGAAGAAAGGTAAAAGTTTATGATCACGAAAGTCTACCCAATACCATTGAAGAGCGGGGTGGAGCAAACTTTAGACTTACCGATGTTTATGATTACAACACCTACGATTATCAAAAACAAATATTGCGCACCAATGGTTTAACGCCGGCTTTTGGTTATAATCCCGACAATGGAATCAGTCTTGGTTTGACAGATGTTTATACCATTCAAGGCTTTAGACAAAACCCGTTCTCGCAACAGCATCGCTTTAAAATGTTATACTTTTTTGCAACAAGCGGACTGGATTTTAATTATAGCGGTGAGTTTGCAGGCATTATGAACGATTGGAATTTAACTGTTGGCGCTCGTTATACAACACCTAATTATGCCCGAAACTTTTTCGGCTACGGAAACGAGACCAGTAACAATGACGATGAACTGGGAATGAATTTCAATCGCGTGCGTTTGAGCAGGCTCGAAGCATCTGCCGGACTTTTGCGTAATTCAGATTATGGAAGCACATTTTCTGTACGAGCACTTTTTGAAGGTATTGAGGTTGCCGATAATTATTTGAGATACATTGATATTGTTGACATCATTGAGCAGGAAGAGCGTAAATACTTTGCAACTCTTGATGCAAGTTATGAGTATCACAGTAAAGACAATGCATTGGCACCCACCCGAGGTATGGATTTTGTTCTAAACGGCGGATTTACCAACAGCCTTAGTGAAAGCGGGAGGCGTTTTGCATACCTTAATCCTAGTCTGGGATTTTATAATGCAATAAGTGCCAACCGTAAATTGGTTTTAAAAACCACGGCACGCAGTCAGTTTAGATTTGGAGATAATACTGAATTTTATCAGGCCGCAACCCTTGGACAAGCAAATGGATTACGCGGTTACCGTTTTGACCGTTTTACCGGAGAGCGTTCTTTTGCAGCTTCGGGAGATTTGCGATATGCTTTTGACACATTCAAGACCGGTTTTCTGCCGTTACAAATAGGTGTTTTTGGCGGTTATGATTTGGGTCGTGTTTGGTCAGACTTTGATGAGGGGTCAGAGCGTTGGCACGATTCCTACGGAATTGGTTTTTGGGTAAATAGTGCAGATGCTTTGAGCGGTACATTTAACTTATTTAAATCAAGCGAAGGCTATCGGGTTTCGTTTGGTTTTGGATTTAATTTTTAGAATAATTTTTTGCCGAAAGGCGTATAACATATGAAAGAAGTAGATCACATAGATAATTCAGACAGTGCAGAAAAGCGCGAACGCATAGACACCATCAATCTTGAGTATTTAAAAGTAAAAGACTTTGAAGAGCTCAAGGAGATCATGATCGCTGTTTATCCCAATATTCCAGATCCTTATTGGAAGAAAAAAGAGCTGCAAAAACTGGTTTCCATTTTTCCGGAAGGTCAAGTAGTGGTTAAGGTAAACGGGGAGATCGCCGGTTGTGCGCTTTCGATCGTGGTAGACTACGAGAAGTTTTCTGATTCGCACACTTATATGGAAATCACAGGCGATGAAACTTTTAGTACGCATACGCCGAAGGGAAATGTATTGTACGGTATAGATATCTTTATTTCTCATAAGTACCGTGGCATGCGCATTGGTCGACGTCTTTATGATTATCGTAAAGAATTGTGTGAGAATCTTAATTTAGAACGCATTGTTTTTGGCGGAAGATTACCCAACTATCATCAGTATGCCAAAGAACTTTCTCCAAAAGCCTATATAGAGAAAGTGCGTGCGCGTGAGATTAACGATCCCGTGCTTGACTTTCAGTTGAGTAATGATTTTCACGTAAAACGGATTATTACAAATTACCTGGAAGGGGATAAGCAATCAAAAGAATATGCGGCGCTTTTAGAATGGGATAATATCTATTATCAAAAACCGGCAAAAAAGCCCAATGCGATCAAAACCGTTGTGCGTTTAGGCTTGGTGCAATGGCAGATGCGTACCTATAAAAATTTTGAAGAACTTTTTGAGCAAGCCGAATATTTTATCGACACCATTTCTGGGTATCGTTCAGACTTTGCATTGTTTCCAGAGTTCTTTAATGCTCCACTTATGGCAGCGTACAATCACTTATCAGAACCTGATGCGATACGAGAATTAGCAAAATATACTGAGCGTATAAGAGATCGTTTCAGTGAGCTTTCGGTGAGCTATAATATCAATATCATTACAGGGAGTATGCCGTATATGGAAGACGGTACGTTGTATAACGTGGGATTTTTATGTAAGCGTGACGGTACGATCGAAAAGTTTTATAAACTGCACGTGACACCGGACGAAGCCAAAGCTTGGGGGATGAGCGGTGGCGAAAAACTCAAAACCTTCAATACCGATTGCGGTAAAATAGGAATCCTCATTTGTTATGACGTTGAGTTTCCAGAATTGGGTCGCTTACTTGCCGATGAAGGAATGGATATTCTCTTCGTTCCCTTTTTGACCGATACGCAAAATGGATACAGCCGTGTGCGTCATTGTGCGCAGGCACGGGCTATTGAGAACGAATGTTATGTAGCTATCGCCGGAAGCGTGGGGAACATCCCAAAAGTGCATAATATGGATATGCAATTTGCACAAAGTATGGTATTAACACCGTGTGACTTTCAGTTTCCTACAAACGGAGTTAAGGCGGAAGCGACGCCAAATGCTGAGATGATCCTCGTTGCGGATGTAGATCTTGATCTATTGAAAGAATTAAATCAGTTTGGTAGTGTTCATAATTTGGTAGACCGAAGAAAAGATTTATTTCAGCTTAAGTGGAAGAAAAAATAGCCTAATCAATTGCTGATGGGTAACAGCTGAAAGTTGTCTTTTTCAATTTCGACCACCTCAAAAGTTGAAAATAACCATTCCCTTTGAGCGGCATTGAGTTGTTGCGTTACATCTTGCTCAAAAGTTTTGTTTACTCTGGCATTGGTAAAATCGGCATCTAGTAATTTTGTTTTTACCAAACTCACATTACGCAAATCTGCAAATGATAAGTTAGCATTTTGCAGGTTTGCATAATCTAAAATAGCATTTTGTAAAACGGCACGTTCCAGATTGGCTTCTTTTAGGCTGGCATAAGTCAGGTTGGTCTCGTGTAACCACGTATTTTGAAGATTTGCTTTTTCAAAATCAATCCCGTTAAAACTTGAATTTCTTAAGTCAGCGTTAGATAAATCGATTTGGATCAAGTCTGCACCTTTAAGTGATAGATTGCGTAGTTCTGCATAGGTAAAATCAAGACGTTCAATGAGTCTTCCATTAGATCGTGAACGGGCAGTGGTGTTGAGGTTAATTCCTGTTTCCAATAAAGAAACCAACAAATACCCGCGTTCGGGGCTGGTAACTCTTGCAATTAAGCTATCGTTTTCTAGGTATTTATAAGGCTTCAGCATTTTGCTCAACGATATAAGTCTGCCAGCGGTTGCATCGTCAATCGCGTTAGCACTGCTTCTGGAAACATCGGTGCTTATTTCTTTCAGCATATTGTCCATAATGAGCAAGGTTTGTCCACGGCGCTCTGCTTCTTGTAGGTAGGTTTGTTGATCTAATCGCTTGTTTTGTTGTTTAAACATTTCGCTCTGACCAGTGATCAACGTATTCTGTTTTCCTAAATAATAGGTTTGAAAAATGAGTAGGATAGAAGGGAGAACAGCAGTAAGAATCAATAAAAAACCTACTCGTGTCAATCTGATAATGATGCTGCTTAGCAAGTCAGAAAGGGTCTCTCTGGAGACGCGCTGCTGTTCTGCGATTTCGTCAAGAAATTTCTCAATGCTCTTTTTTAGTTGTGCGCCTAAAATCATTCCTGAAGAGCGTTTGAGAAAATTCCAACCCAGTTTACGTCGGTTCTTCTTCTTGTTTTCCTGACGGTCTAATTGCTCCTTGAGCTTTTGATTTTCGGCTTCTAATTGAGAAAGTCGTTCTTCAATCATAGTATTATTGTCTGATGCAGCTTAAAAATACTATAAACGCTGCGCATTGCAGCATGTTGCCTTTGTAAAAATGAGATGATCTATTTTAGACTGAATTCATAGAGATTTCCTCCGGTTTGCGCACGACGCTCATCAACGAGATATAGTGTAGAATCATTTTTGAAAGCCACACCTTCCTTTTGAGAATTGTAGCCGGTCTCATAAGTCGTGATATCTCCTGAGAAAAACCTTTCTTCTTTAAAATTAGATAGAAGCAATACTTTGTTTGTTGTGAGGAGCGCTATGGTTTTACCATCTAAAGAAATAGCAGCACCTGTGATCGCACAAGTATTTAAATCATCACAAACGTAATATTCATCGATGAGTTCGGCTTCAAAATTGCCGGGAAGTGCAGGTAATTTGTAGACTTTTGTAACACCGTCAAAGTTGCGGCTTCTGTTTCGGGTAAATAAATACAGGTATTCATTTTTATAAATGAGCGACTCTATATCAAAGTTGAGATTCTTAAGATCTGGTGGATAATCTTCCTGATCAGATAAGGTAAACGTAAGACGTTCTGCTGTGGCCGAAGTTGCATCGCTTGGAAGCTCATTGAAGTTTCTAATGATATAAATAAATTGATCTTCCCGATCATTCTCATTATTACCTGTATCAGAAATATATAAAGTTCCTTCAGCATCGTTTGCCAAATCTTCCCAGTCTTCATTGGGAGCATTACTTATTTTTAATTCTCTTATGATGTTTCCTGAAGTATCCAGGCCGTAAACTATGTTTGGATTACCATGGTCTGTAGCTGTATAGATAAGGGTGTCACCTTCAAACAAAGCAAGACCTGAAACTTCTGCTAACCTTCGTTCGAGGCTGCCTTTCATTTCCAATTGGCCATAATCTTGACAGCTAATGAAGAATAAAGCAAAACTAGCACCAACTAAGAACCGTAGCATTGTTTTTAGCTTTTAGAATTGTCAGAATTAGCTATGGTAATGGTTTCTGATCTAAATTTATTTTTACCAAAATCTAGCGTACGAATTGGGAATGGAATATTGATATCGTGCGCGTCAAAAGCCTTTTTGATAGCAATAATGGCACGGTCTTGAGCGACTAACATATCTTTTCTCTTGGTCACCGGTGCCCAAAAACGCGCTACAAAGTTTATAGAGCTGTCGCCAAAGCCTTCGTAGAAAAATTCGATATCTTCATTGCTTTGCTGCTCAAACTCGTTTGTCAATGTTTCAATAGTTAGCTTTTTTACAGCTTCTAAATCACTCTCGTAACCTACCCCACAACTCAAAAAAACACGAGAACGTTGGGTTTGACTCCAGTTTTTAAAAGGCGAGTCAACAATGTTTGCATTAGGAATGATTACATAGTTGTTATCGGCCTGTCTAATGGTAACGTTGCGTAAAGTAATATCTTCAACGATACCTGAATAATCGTTAGATTCAACCCAATCACCAAGTTGAAGTTTAGGCATGAAACTTAGGATCACACCACTAAAGGTGTTGTTTAAAGTTCCTTGTAAGGCCAGACCTATTGCAAGACCTACAACACCGGCACCTGCAAGAACTGATGTAAGCACTTTATCAAGATCCATAATTCCAAGGGCAATAAAAAAGCCGATGAGAACAGTGATGGCAAAGGCGGTTTGACCTGCCATCACTTTTATTGAATCTTGCTTCACACCTCGCATCAAAATATTGCGAACAAATTTTGAGACGTATTTTGCGCCATACCAAAAGAGTACAAAAACTAAAACCGCAACAAGAAAATTGGGCAATTTTAGAATAAAACTTTCACCCCATCCCTGAAGTTTCTCAATAAGTTTGTAAAGGTCAAAACCAAAAATGGTCCAATCAGAATTTGTGTTTTCTTGAAGTAAAAGCATAGGTGCGTTTTGGTTGATTAGTTCTGTGGTATAAATTACGATTTTTTATGCGTTTCAGATTTTATCATTCTCCAACTGTCAAGCATCCAGCTCGTTTTCTCAAGTTCTCTAATGTAAGCGCCTAATAAATCTATTGTCCCCTCATCACCACCTTCATCTGCAAAATTTACTGTTTTGCGCATCTGTGTGAGTAGTTTGCCGTGATCTTCGAGTAATAGTTCTATCATTTCTAAATCGGCAGTTTCGCTAGGTGATTCTTTAAGATTTGCCATTTTAAGATATTCTGATAAATGGCTAACGGGCTGGTATCTCAGCGTCAAAATACGCTCGGCAATTTCGTCGATCTTGATCAGGGTGTCGTTATACATCTCTTCAAACTTTTCGTGAAGATCGAAGAAATTTTCACCCACAACATTCCAGTGGAAGTTGCGCAGTTTTTGATAATAAATATGATAATCTGCTAATAAAACATTAAGCTGCTCAACGGTAGCTTCAGTTCTTTTTGGATCTAAATTTAAATAGTTCATGATTTAATTATCGTAAAAGTTAATACTCAAAGTTAAGCGGCATTTTTCACTTTAAGAGCGTGTTAAAACCGTTTAGTATAAGTTTAACTGGAAAACCTAAAGGTTGTTAAGTTTGAATTTTTCAGTTAAAAAAAAGTTAAAATTATGTGTGAGAATTACACCACTTTATAATACATTAGCAAAATTCAACCCTACTTCATTATAAAAATGAATTTCAAAGTACTAAAAAATGCAAATGTGCTTGTTACAGGAGGTTGCGGATTTATAGGATCTAACCTCATTGAAGCGCTCTTAGAGGCAGGAGCTTCTGTTACTTGTCTAGACGATTTATCTACAGGAAAGAAAAAGAATATAGAACCTTTTCTAGAACATGACAATTTCAGTTTTATTGAAGGAGATATACGGGATTTTGAAACCTGTAAAAAAGCTGTAGAAGGATGTCAGTATGTAAGCCATCAAGCTGCGCTTGGCTCTGTTCCACGTAGTTTAAAAACTCCTTTGCTTACACACTCGGTTAATGTTACCGGATTCTTAAATATGATGGAGGCTTCTCGACTTGCCGGAGTATCCAAGTTTGTCTATGCCGCTAGTTCTTCGACTTACGGGGATAATGAAGCTTTGCCAAAAATCGAAAGCGAGATCGGAAGACCGCTTTCTCCCTATGCAGTAACCAAACTTGTAAACGAATATTACGCTGGTGTCTATAAGCGTAATTATGGTTTTAATTCTATTGGGTTACGTTATTTTAATGTGTTTGGCCCAAAACAAGATCCCGACGGAGCTTATGCGGCGGTGATTCCGAAATTTATTTCATCCTTACTGAATAAGGAGTCTCCCGTGATAAATGGTGATGGTTCTTTTTCTAGAGATTATACCTATATAGACAATGTGGTGCAGGCCAATTTATTGGCGTTGGTTACCGACAATAAAAATGCACTTAATGAGGTGTATAATATTGCCTACGGAGCGCGTACTTCTTTGATTGAATTAGTAAATTTGCTCAAAGATCGTTTGCTTAACTATAACAGCGATTTAATTGACATTCAACCTAAATTTGGACCAGAGCGACCGGGAGATGTTCCTCATTCTTTAGCTTCTATTGCCAAAGCAAAAAATCTTTTGGGATATGACCCAGAATATGATTTGGAGGCAGGAATCAATAAGGCAATTGACTGGTACAAGCAAAATTTAGAAACAGATAAAGATAATTAATGAGCATTGCAATTATTGGGTTAGGTTATGTAGGACTACCTTTAGCACGTTTATTTGCTACAAAATATCTTACGATAGGTTTTGACATTAACAAAGAGAGAATAACCCAATTGCAAAGCGGTTTTGATAAGACCGGCGAACTTGATTCAGAGCATTTAAAGGCTGTTCTTATAAATGAGACTTCTGCTTCAAAAGGTTTGTTTTGTACTTCAAATCCCGAAGATCTTCAGCAAAGTGATACCTATATCATCACTGTCCCAACACCCATAGATAAGAATAACAACCCAGACTTGACTCCTTTAGAAAAGGCAAGCAAGTTGGTAGGAGGTTTTTTAAAGAAGGGAGACATTGTAGTCTTTGAATCTACGGTGTATCCTGGTGTTACCGAAGAGTTTTGCATTCCCATCTTGGAGAAAGCCTCAGGTTTAATTTTCAATACAGATTTTTATGCGGGATATTCTCCAGAACGTATTAATCCGGGTGATAAAACGCATACTGTTGATAAAATAAAAAAAGTGACCTCGGGATCTAATCCTGAGATCGCACAACACGTTGATCAACTATACGCTTCAGTAATTACGGCAGGAACTTTTAAAGCAGCATCAATTAAAGTTGCCGAAGCTGCCAAGGTGATAGAAAATTCACAACGCGATATAAATATTGCTTTCGTTAACGAGTTGGCAAAGATTTTTAATCTGCTTAATATTGATACGCAGGCTGTTTTAGAAGCAGCAGGTACAAAATGGAATTTTCTTCCATTTAAACCAGGTTTGGTTGGTGGGCATTGCATAGGTGTTGATCCATATTATTTGGCTCAAAAGGCAAAGCAAGTAGGGTATCATCCTGAAATAATATTGGCAGGAAGAAAACTCAACGATAGTATGGGCCCTTATGTAGCCTCGCAGGTGGTGAAATTGATGGCGAAAAAAGACATTAAGCTTAAAAACAGCCGCGTTCTTGTATTAGGAATTACGTTTAAAGAAAATTGTCCCGATGTACGCAATACCCGCGTAATAGATATTATACAGGATTTAAAAGAATACGGTGCTCAGGTTTCGGTTTATGATCCGCAGGCAGATGCAGAATTAGTAAAACTTGAATATGATATTGAACTCCTACAGCATTTGGAAGACAAGCTTTTTGACGCTATAGTTCTTGCCGTAGCGCATCGTGAATTTGAGCAAATTGATCTTGAAAAGCTTAAAGCCAATACTGCTGTGGTTTATGATGTTAAAGGCTTTTTAACCGAAGGTGTAGATGGAAGACTTTAAATCAAAAAAGATACTTTTTATTTTTGGTACGCGGCCCGAAGCTATAAAGATGGCGCCGGTGATTAAATCCTTTCAAAAGGAATCTTGTTTTGAAACTAGAATCTGCATCACCGCTCAACATCGGGAAATGTTAGATCAGGTATTGCACTTTTTTGAACTTCAACCGGACTACGATCTTGATTTAATGCAAAAAAACCAGGATTTAACAACGTTGACTTCAAGAGCCTTGGTTGCATTAAAAGTTCCGTTTGAAGATTTTAAACCTGACCTTGTTTTGGTTCACGGGGATACCACCACCACGATGACCGCAAGTCTAGCTGCATTTTATGCAGGAATTAAAGTGGGACACGTTGAAGCAGGTTTACGCACCTTTAATTTGCAATCACCGTTTCCAGAAGAGCTCAACAGACAGTTTACAAGTAAGATAGCCGATTTCCATTTTGCGCCTACCCAACAGGCACAAGCCAACCTAGTTGCGGAAAACATTATAGAAGAAGGAATTGTGATTACGGGGAATACGGTGATCGATGCACTGCAAGAGACGGTACTTAAAATAAAAAAGTTAAAACCGTCATTTGCAGCCGGTATTCCTTTTGAGTCGAAGAAAATCATTTTGGTTACGGGACACCGCAGAGAGAATTTTGGAGATGGAATGCAGCGGGTTTGTAATGTTTTGAAGGAAATCGCTTTGGCTCGTGAAGAAGTTCATTTCGTTTATCCTGTTCATCTTAATCCCAACGTACAAACAGTTGTGGAAAAGACGTTAGGAGGAGTGTCAAATATTTCTTTGATCGCGCCTTTAGAGTATCCTGATTTTGTTTGGCTTTTAAATGAGTCCTATTTTATTATTACAGATAGTGGCGGAGTTCAAGAGGAGGCACCAAGTTTAGGTAAGCCGGTAATCGTCACGCGGGATACTACAGAACGACCCGAAGCAGTAAACGCAGGTACCGTAAAACTAGTGGGAACCAATGCAGAACAACTCAAGACCGAAGTCCTGGAGCTTATCGATAATGTTGAAGCCTATAAGAAAATGAGTTCAGCACACAATCCTTATGGCGATGGTAAGGCAGCGCAGCGCATCGTTAATTTTGTAAAAGATAGACTTTAGTCTAAGGTGTTAACAAATGTGGTAAGCGGTGGTTTAACCTATAATCTTTCCTAACTTTACCGCGTATGGAATTTTCTTCAAAGTTATTAGAGCAAGCTGTTTATGAGATGTCTCAGCTACCGGGTATTGGTAAGCGTACAGCCTTGCGTTTGGTTTTACATTTACTGCGCCAACCTGAAGCACAGACCGAGCAATTGACTGAAGCTTTAACAGGATTACGCACCGGTATTAAATTCTGTAAAAACTGCCATAATATTTCAGATACCGAATTGTGCGAGATTTGTGCAAACCCCAATAGAGAATCGGCAATTGTTTGTGTGGTCGAAGATGTTCGGGATGTGATGGCTATTGAAAATACGAGTCAGTATCGCGGGCATTATCATGTTCTAGGCGGAAAGATTTCTCCGTTGGATGGTATTGGTCCGCAAGATTTGACGATTTATTCTTTAATCGAAAAAGTAAAATCAGGAGCCATCGAAGAGATCATTTTTGCATTAAGTTCTACTATGGAAGGGGATACGACCAATTTTTACATCTATCGTCAGCTTGAAGGCCTTAATGTTAAAACATCTACTATTGCACGTGGTATTGCGGTGGGAGACGAACTTGAGTTTGCAGATGAGGTTACTTTGGGAAGAAGTATCCTTAATCGTATTCCTTTTGAAAACTCCCTAAAGCACTAAGCGATGCTGCTTTCGGTAATTGTTTTAACGTATAAAGTTCCCTATCACTTACTTCTCTGTGTGCAAAGCGTTGAGCGTTCAATAGCAAGTATTGATGCCGAAATTATTGTTGTAGATAACAATTCTCAGGATGAAACAGAAGAATTAATTACGACCAATTTTGAGCGTGTTATTTTTCAGCAGAATAGTGAGAATCTAGGATTTGCTAAAGCCTACAACCAAGCGGTTCATACTGCAAAGGGCAAGTATGTATGCATTTTGAATCCAGATACGGTTTTGCCAGAAAACTGCTTTAAAACTCTTATTCCATTTGCCGAAAAGCAACCTAATTTTGGAGCTTTAGGACCACGATTGATTGATGGCACCGGGCATTATTTGCCAGAAAGTAAACGCAATGTCCCTGATTTTAAGGTCGCATTTAAAAAGATGACCGGCGATACTTCTAGATATTATGCCAATCAACTTGCTCAGGATGAAATAGGGGAAGTTCCTGTTCTTGTTGGTGCCTTTATGTTGGTAAAGAAGCAAGCATATTTGAAGATCAAAGGTTTTGATGAGCGCTATTTTATGTATGGGGAAGATATCGATTTGAGTTACAGACTTACTCAAAACGGATTTAAGAATTATTATTTTGGGCAAGTTTCTGTTATTCATTTTAAGGGTGAAAGTACTGTAAAAGACCGTAAATATAATTTGAGATTCTATGGTGCGATGCAGTTATTTCAGCAGAAACATTTCTCCCAGGGATTTTTTATAGACAAAGCTTTGGCTTATGGTCTTAAATGTTTAGCCTTCAGTAAATCTAAAGTTGCCTCAAAAGAAGAAGATCAGAAAGAAAAGACAGCAATATTTTGGGTTTACAAAGGAAATCTGGAGCAAGAAGAATTAAAAAATATACCTTTTCAGATAAACCAGGTGATAAATTTTGAAAAGGAAAAGGAGCTCCAGAAATTCAATAGCAAACTGATTTTTGATTTGAATTTCTTGAAGTTTTCCGAAGTGATTGATGCCTTTCAGTTGTTAAAAAACAACAAAAATAGGTTTCGCATACGACCTTCAAATTGTAATTTTATCCTTGGAAGCGACACCTCTACAAGTCGTGGCGAACTATTAAAATGGTGAGCGGTAATTAAAAAATCGTTTTCATAAGCTTTATTTTAGTAAATTCGCAAAAAATTATAGTCTACTAATATTTATTTTGATAATATGGCAAAATTTGAACTGAAATTACCGAAAATGGGAGAAAGCGTTGCTGAAGCTACAGTGACAAACTGGCTCAAAGAGGTAGGCGACTCCATTGAGATGGATGAACCGGTAGTTGAGATTGCCACAGATAAGGTTGATAGCGAGGTTCCTAGTGAAGTTGAGGGCGTATTGGTAGAAAAACTATTTGATGTTGACGATGTTGTAGAGGTTGGTCAAACCATTGCCATAATAGAAATAGAAGGTGAAGGCGCTGAAGAAGTAAGCACTGAAGAACGTGTTTCAGAAGAAAACGTAGCTGAAGAAGAACCAGAAGATGAGGCTGTAGCACAGGCAGCGCAAATGCTCGATCAGGGACAAGAGACGGCTGCGGCTCCTGCTATTACAAATGACGGTGCCCGCTTTTATTCGCCACTTGTAAAAAATATTGCTCAGGAAGAAGGTATAGCGCAAGAAGAACTTGATAAAGTACCGGGTACCGGACTCGAAGGCCGTGTGACTAAAGATGATATTCTTAAGTATGTGGAGCATCGTGGAAAGAAGACTACCACTTCGGAAACCAATACGCCGAATGCCACACCAAAAGAAACTACATCAGCAGCAGTACAAACACCGGTAAGTGTAAATGGAGGTGATGAGATCATCGAAATGACTCGTATGGGGAAAATGATTTCAAAGCATATGATGGCATCAGTGCAAACATCTGCACACGTACAATCATTTATTGAAGTTGATGTAACTACGATCTGGAACTGGAGAAATAAAGTAAAAGCTGAATTTGAAAAGCGAGAAGGTGAGAAGCTTACGTTTACTCCAATTTTTATGGAAGCCGTTGCTAAGGCAATCCGGGATTTTCCATTGATCAACATTTCAGTGGATGGCGATAAGATCGTCAAGAAAAAAGATATTAATTTAGGAATGGCAGCAGCTTTACCGGACGGTAATTTGATCGTTCCGGTAATCAAGAAGGCAGACCAACTCAATCTTGTGGGAATGGCGAAAGCTGTTAATGATCTTGCTTCACGAGCACGTGCCGGTAAATTAAAGCCAGACGATACACAAGGAGGAACCTACACCGTGACTAATGTAGGGACCTTTGGTAGTGTAATGGGGACGCCAATTATCAATCAGCCGCAAGTGGGGATTTTAGCCCTCGGAGCTATTAGAAAGGTGCCAGCGGTAATTGAAACACCAGAAGGTGATTTTATAGGTATTCGCCACAAAATGTTCTTGTCGCATTCGTATGATCACCGTGTGGTAAACGGTGCTCTTGGAGGACAATTTGTACAGCGTGTTGCACAATACTTAGAAGCCTGGGACGCCAACCGAGTGGTTTAAAAGTTAAACTAAGATTTAAAAATTTTAAAGATCCTCTCCATACAGAGAGGATTTTTTATGCACTTTTCTGAAAATTAAGCGAAATACGATTATAGCTTTTCAAAATGTTTATCATTTGGAATAGGTAATTGTACTTTTGTAGAAATTAAAGCAACCTATGAACTTAAACTTAACCAGACCTATTTGTTTTTTTGATCTGGAAACCACAGGAATCAACGTAGCTAAAGACCGTATCGTAGAAATTTCAGTATTGAAAGTCTTACCTAACGGAAAAGAAGAAAAGCATACTTGGCTGGTAAATCCTACCATCCCAATACCGCCCGAAACTACAGCGGTACACGGTATCAAAGATGAGGATGTGGCAGATAAACCTACGTTCAAAGAATTGGCTAATGAGATTCATAATTTGATCAAAGATTCAGATTTGGCAGGCTTCAATTCTAACCGCTTTGATATTCCGCTTTTAGCTGAAGAAATGTTACGTGCAGAAGTAGATTTTGATATGAAAAACCGAAACGCAATTGATGTGCAGACGATTTTTCATAAGATGGAGCAGCGTACCTTGAGCGCCGCTTATAAGTTTTATTGCGATCAAACTTTAGAGGATGCCCACAGTGCAGAAGCAGATACGTTCGCGACCTATGAGGTTTTAAAATCACAACTGGATCGCTATGAGGATCTAGAGAATAATATGAAAAGCCTCGCAGAATTCAGTGCGCGTAAAAAGTTTGCAGATTTCGCAGGATTTATCGCCTTCAATAAAGACGGGGAAGAAGTCTTTTCTTTTGGGAAACATAAAGGCAAAAAGGTTGAAGATGTACTTGAAAATGAACCCGGCTATTTTGGTTGGATTCAAAATGCAGATTTTCCTTTGTATACTAAAAAGGTGCTTACCGCAATTAAACTTAGAAAGCTCAATACCAAGTTTTAACTCAAAATGATTAACAAACTATTCCTGTTTTTAAGTTTTGTTTGTTTTTCCATTCACGGGCAAACAACTTCTGTTCAGGGAAAGGTGGTTAATAAGGAAACTCAGGAGGGAATTCCGTTTGGACATCTAATTATAACGAAGCTCAAAAAAGGAACTTCTACAGACGAAGAAGGCAATTTTATCTTAACTTTTGAAACTAATGAAGCTGAAGAATTCGTAAAGATCTCCAGTGTAGGTTATGTTGATCGAAGGATAAAAGTTAAAGAGCTTACCGGGCAGATCACGCTAGATCCCAAGATTGATGATTTGGGCGAAGTTCGCATCTATGATATAAAAGATAGAAAGCACAAACGCATAAATCCCTTCATTGGAGCGAGAATTGTAGGCTTAGGTAATTTTAGTGGCGGAGCTTATCCTTCAGCATTAGCGCGCCATTATGAACGCCCTGAGAAGTTTGATCAGGGTTGTTTTGTTAAGGAAGTTGAGATCGATTTTTACAGGGTGATCGGTAAACCTAGCCCTGCAGCAACCTTTCGTTTGCGAGTGCTTGCTCTAGGTGATGATGGCAAACCTGATGCAGATTTGCTCAGTGAGGATTTGATCTTAAAGAAGGAAGCTAACGCGAGAAGTATCAAAATAGACTTGTTACCCTATAAAATTGCTGTTCCACAAAACGGACTTTTTATTGTGGTCGAGCATATTTTTATCCCAGAAAATCGCTTTCTTGAGCGCATTAATATCAAAGATGCTGAAACGGGCAATTTTAAAACATATGAAGTCGCACGTTTTGCTCCAATCTTTAAAGGTGTTGAAGTAGATCAGAAAAGCGATAGCCGTAGTTATTATAAAAGTTTAGAAGGCTGGAAAGCTGTAGCGCAGCTTAACACCGCAAACAGTGTTTTGGCAGGGAGTGCTCCGGCACCGGCGTTTAAAATATTATTTACAGATTAGATTATGAAAATTATTTGCATCGGTCAGAATTATAGCGATCATATAAAAGAGCTCAATAGTAAACCTTCGAGCGAACCTATGTTCTTTTTAAAGCCAGATTCTGCTGTTTTATTAAAAAAGCATCCGTTCGTTATTCCTGAGTTTAGCAACGAGGTACATTATGAGGTTGAATTATTGGTACGAATTAATCGCTTGGGAAAATATATTCAGCCTAAATTTGCACATAAGTATTATGATGAGATCGGTCTTGGGATCGATTTCACGGCGCGAGATTTACAACGAGCGTGTAAAGAAAAGGGACATCCTTGGGAAAAGGCCAAAGGTTTTGACGGGTCTGCAGTACTTGGAGACCATTGGGTGTCCAAAGAAAAATTTAAAGATTTAAAGGATATTAATTTCCGTTTAGAAAAAAATGATAAAATTGTGCAGTCAGGGAATACGCGTGATATGATTTATGATATTGATACCTTGATCGCACATGTATCTCAATTTATGACCTTAAAAATTGGCGATATCCTGTTTACTGGTACTCCGGCGGGTGTTGGTCCGGTTGCTATTGATGACAAGCTTAAAGGATACTTAGAAGACGAACCCATATTTACTGTGAATATAAAATAACCCCAAAATTAAAGAGAACCCATGCCTACACATTATGATTTATACCAGCTTGAAGATATGTCTGGCGGTGACAAGGAGTTTATGCAGACTGTTGTTGAAGCTTTTTTAACCGAAATCCCACCAGACCTTCAAAGTATGCAAATGGCGATTGATAATGATAATCATAAGATGGCTTATCAATTTGCACATAAAATGAAACCGAATTTAGAAATGTTCGGTATTGATCTTATTCGAGAAATTTCGGCGATGGAGCGCTGGGCAGACAGCAATAAACCTACTTCTGCAATACGCCCACAATTAGATACCATCATCACGCTAATCAATAATGCGATTGAAGAAATGCGCAAAGACTGGAAGATGTAATGCGAGCGCATATAATTACAATTGGAGATGAGATACTTATCGGTCAAATTGTAGATACCAATTCGGCCTTTATCGCAAAAGAGCTGGATAAAGTAGGTATCGAAGTGCACCAGATATCTTCCATTTCAGATAATAAACAGCATATTTTACAAAGCTTAGCAGAAGCTCAGGAAACTTCAGAGTTGGTGCTTATTACCGGCGGTTTGGGGCCTACGAAAGACGATGTAACTAAACATACGTTTTGTGAGTATTTTCAAGATACCCTGGTTGAAGATCCAGCGGTATTGCAAAATATAGAACGCATTTTTAAACACCACGTAAATCGACCTATGCTGCCCGCTAACAGATCGCAGGCCTTAGTGCCCAGCAAGGCAACCGTTTTGATGAATAAAAACGGTACGGCTCCGGGAATGTGGATGCAATCTGGTAAAACGGTATTTGTGTCGATGCCGGGTGTTCCGTTTGAGATGAAAGCATTAATGACCGATGAGGTCATCCCGCGAGTGCAGCAAACCTTCAGTAGGCCGTTTATTTTACACAAAACCTTGCAGACTTATGGTCGCGGTGAGAGTGAAATAGCCAATACCATAGAAGATTGGGAAGACAACCTTCCGTCAGATATTAAGCTAGCATATCTACCTGCTTTAGGAAAAGTACGTTTGCGACTTTCTACCAAAGGCCCAGATAAAGCGCTTTTAGAACGTCGTCTTGAAGAGCAAATCACATCGCTCAAAGCCTTGATAGGAGATATTATTGTGGGTTACGATGATGATGAGCTTATAGAAAAAGTTGTAGGAAGTTTATTGACGAATAACAATAAAACCCTGGCGGTAGCCGAAAGTTGTACCGGAGGTCAAATAGCTGCGGCAATAACAGCTATTCCCGGAGCTTCTTCATACTTTAAAGGCGGAATGGTAACCTATGCCACGCATTCTAAAGTGGAACTTCTTAAAATTGATCAAGCGGTGATCGACGAGCATTCGGTGGTGAGTGCACAAGTTGCTGAAGCGATGGCCGCAGCGGTTAAAAATTGGTATCAATCAGATTATGCCATTTCTACTACAGGTAATGCAGGACCTTCAAAGGGAGATTCTGATGCTGAGGTAGGAACCGTTTTCATCGGAATTGCTACCCCAACAGGAGTTTTTTCGCAAGAATTTAAGATGGGAAGTCAGCGTGAGCGCGTGATTTCAAAAAGCGTGAATAAGGCGTTTGAACTCTTGCAAAAAGAAATTTTAAAAAACTAGCAATTTAAGTTGGTCAACTTGATTTAGTTGTGTAAATTTGCACCCTGTTTTTCAGTAACACATTATAAAGTTTAGAATCATGTCAAGAGTTTGTGAGCTTACGGGCAAAAAAGCAATGGTAGGAAACAATGTTTCTCACGCGATGAATA